>Ga0302125_10000206_pt1 | contig 33668 bp, 28 predicted proteins | sample CB4_surface_MG_FD_203111 | JGI IMG/M metagenome (GOLD analysis project Ga0302125, IMG submission 203111) | Marine microbial communities from Western Arctic Ocean, Canada - CB4_surface | ecosystem: Environmental > Aquatic > Marine > Oceanic | place: Canada: Western Arctic Ocean | collected... | reverse complement strand
ACTTTACAGCCTCAGCTGGCAACATGGCATCATTCTCCCAGTCACGGTTAGGGATGTGCGCGTAGGTCGCAGCTGGCGTGGCGTGAGTGATACGTGCTGTAGAAATAATGCCGGTTACTAAACCATGAGCTTCTGCTTTTTCCAACATTGTTTGCGTTGCATTGGCACGAATCACAGCCTGGTTGGTTTCAGTTCGCTTGATAGCTTGATTCAACGACAGTACGCCTTCGTTGGTTTTAACACCTGTGATAATCGCAGACATCGTTGGTGCAGAGTCTGGGGTTTGTTGATTTGCTGAGTAGGTTTTGGATAAGCCCAAGTAAGGCAGCTTCTCAAATGCCAACTGGTTACGCTCGCCATCCGCATTTTTCTGTTGCCCCTCAAAAATACGCCCGCCAGTAATGGTGGAAATACCCATCCCATCACCAATAAATAGAATCACATTTTTGGCTTTGCCATTATTGGGTTGTAATTTCTTAGCCGTAGCTAGTTCGGCTTTACCCGCATCAATCCACGTTTGTTGATCTTCAGCTAGCGCATTGGATAGGTACGCGGCTAACACGAGTGAGAGGAGGAGCTTGTTTAAATTCGTCAATGCAGTCAAACCTTACTAAAAATAATTGTCTCCTATTTTATATGAGAATCCACTCAGATCGATGACAGCAGTATTACCAATCAAGATTTTGCGGCACTTGCGTTCCGTTGAGCTGATGGCGGTAGTTTGAACTAGCTTCATAGACAAATTTGCTAGCGCGATTCAATGCGGCAACTGGGCAGTGCGCTTCTAGTGCGTTCCACGGTGAGAATGATAAGTTCTCACAAAACTCTTCCTGCTCGGGCTTATCAAAGTTTGCTGAAAAATATTGATGGCTGCTACAGGCATAAAAGGAGAGTCACTTTCTTTCCATAGCACGGCCGCATCCTCTATTGGCATTTGCTTGCTCGTTGCCTGAAATCACTTCTTCAGTTGTCACCACCACATGTGTTTGCATGTGGCAGTAAAGAAAGGCGGCTAACACTACAATTAGCATCAGCAGTAAAACCTAGCCATTTTTTTGTTTCGGTATCGATATCACTGAATACACCGATGACTTCACCAATGTTACGCGCCGATGCACCAACACTTGTATTCGATTGTGAGCCATCCCACTCGACTCCCGTGGCGAGTAAAGCTTGATTAAGAGTGGCGCGAAAGGTATCTAGTCGGCTATCACCAGGAGGCACATCGGAATGATTGTGCAGCATGTCGTTTTTCATATATTTTTTGCAAGCCTTGTTTCAGCTGGGCTTTTTCTACGGCCGTAGCATCTTTGCCTAATACACTGGTTTGGAAACGGTCAAACTTGTCAGTATTATCCAGCGTTGCTTTCATTACAGCCGTTAAATCACTGAGAAACTGATTGAGATGTAGAAATCCTTGCCCGCCATCAATATGAATTGTCTCACCCTGGTAGGTGACTTGTTGCGTATGACATGCGGCACAGGTTGGATCCATGTAGTCGCCATTACGCGTTATGCCGATTAGCAATGCATCGGGACTGTTTTTTTAAAGGCTTTATAAGTGAATCTAAGCATAACAATACGCAATGTCTCTATGTAAATGAAAAATCAGTTTAACTGAACCAGCTCCTTAGTCTGTCCAAATGACGAATCCTTACACACAAACCTTTATACATCGTGCCAAAGCACTCAGGTTGACACTAAGATTGAAAGCGCGCCTGCATCTCAGCTAAGTTAAGTTCTTCTAATATCGCATCTAAACGCTCACGTGCATTTTTACGTTTTTGACCTGTGTATTTGGCAATAATCAGCTCGTTTTTCATTGAATGTTCCCAACCAACCAACTCTGTGACCGTCACGTTATAACCCGCGGCCTCTAGTTGCAAACAGCGCAGTACATTGGTGATTTGGCTACCAAACTCACGGGTATGAATCGGATGACGCCAGATTTCAGATAGCGGCGTCTTGCTTAAGCTTTGCGCTTTTTGTCGTCGCATCACTTCCGCCACTTCCGCTTGGCAGCAAGGTACTAACACCATGTATTGCGCTTGCTTCTTTAGCCCAAACTGAATCGCATCATCAGTTGCTGTATTACAGGCATGTAGTGCTGTCACAATATCCACTTTTTCAGGCAACTTAGGCGACACCATGGAATCAGCCACACTTAGGTGCTCAAAAATCATGCGCTCAAAACCACACTCTTCTGCTAACGCTTTTGATTTTTCAACCAACTCACCCCGCGTTTCTATACCAATCACTTGCCCCTGTGGTAGCTGTTTTAATAGCAAGTCGTACAAGATAAAGCCTAAATAAGACTTTCCTGCACCATGGTCAACGATGGTTGGGTTCTCTTGCTTAGTCAGCACATCTTTGAGCAAAGGCTCAATAAAATTGACTAAGTGATACACTTGTTTCAATTTGCGGCGGCTATCTTGATTTAGCTTGCCATCACGGGTAAGAATATGAAGCGCTTTTAATAACGGCACCGACTGATTGGGTTTGATTTCTGGTGGTAATGACATAACGCTATTTTATATGGCATAACAATAAAGGTAAAAACTTATTCACTTGCTATTGCGATGGAATAGTAAAAGCATGATTTGACATTCAGGCCGCAAGCCTCTTTTATTAAGGCATTAAAGAGCATCTTATTTTACATCCCCAGCTCGGTAAAAAACTGTAAAACACAACTTCGATTAATGTTGATAAGCGTATGGCTGAATGAAGAAGGTCCAAACAAGCACTTTCTTCCTGAGTTTAACAACGTAACGACTGTTATATAGTCGTTAATTGAGTAGAAAAATAAATTCGATGCGAACTTGGCTAAACGTGAAATGTGGCGATCTGTCGGCAATCATCCAGCAGAAAAGCCGACAAGCTGGCTTAACGGTAGTTGAGCTAATGATGGTGGTTCCCATCATTGGTGTCCTTGCCGCTATTGCGATTCCAGCTTATGACGACTATGTTGAAGAAGCGAGAGTCGCGCAAGCCGTCTCTGAAATCGGATACATGTCGGCACAAATCGAAGGTTATTGGAGTGATGAACGCGCCTACCCTGATGGCTTGGGTGATATAGGGCTTCAGGCATGTTGGATCCGTGGGATAATCAATATCAATACCTCAAATTATTTGGGGAAGAAGGTAATGGTGGCAGTCGTAAAGACAGAAAGCTCAACCCACTGAATTCAGACTTTGATTTGTATAGCATGGGTAAAGATGGGCAGTCTAAAACACAAATCTGGAATAGAGTAAGTTTAGATGATGTCATCCGTGCTAATGATGGGAAGTTTATCCACTTTGCGACAAACCTCAATCTTAAAGTGGTGGCGGAAGGCTCAGAAACAATAGAACAAGTGAATTACCTTAAAAAACAAGATTGCGATCAAATACAAGGTTACATCTACAGTGAGCCACTGACTGCAGATGTGGCAACCACATTGTTCGCTGCCGGCAAAAAGCTCACCACCAAACACTTAAAGCTTGTCAACAACACAAACAAACCAGACTAGCGCCACCCATTCAACGACTGTTAAAAAGTAGTGTTAAGCCGCAATAAATACATTGCTTACTCTCGCTAATGATAAAATACGCAATCTGATTGTACGCATCATGATTCACCTTAATCGCTAAGCACTAGCAAAACGAATCGCAAACAGCTTTCTATCGCATTTTTAACGGAGTAATAATGGCAATTCAATGGTACCCAGGTCACATGACCTCTGCGCGCAAAAAAGCAGCGGAAACCATGGAATTTATCGATGTTGTCATCGAGGTACTTGATGCACGTTTGCCTGACGCTAGCCACAACCCCGTTATTGATGAAATGCGTTTATTTCGTCAACGTCCGAATTTAAAGATTTTGAATAAAGCCGACTTAGCGGACCCGCAAAGCACACAAGCTTGGCTGAATTACTTTAATGCACAACCCAATACAAAAGCAGTAGCACTTTCTTGTAAAAAACCAGGTGATGCGAAAAAAATTCCTGGCTTATGTAAGCAGCTCGCGTCTCATCGCGGTACACATTTAAAGCCGTTACGCATGATGATTATGGGCATTCCAAATGTCGGAAAATCCACCCTCATGAATGCCTTGCTCAACCGACGAGTGGCTAAAGTCGGCGATGAGCCTGCGGTCACCAAAAATCAACAGCGGTTTGAAATAGACCCGACCATGTACATCATTGATACGCCGGGGATGATGTGGCCAAAAATCGAATTTGAAAGCGATGGCTTCATGCTCGCAGCGAGTCATGCCATTGGTCGTAATGCCGTGATTGATGAAGATGTAGCGACATTCTTAGCGAATAACTTACTCACCAAGTACCCTGACTTACTTAATTCACGCTATAAGTTGGATGCAATGAAGTTGGATGTTAACGAGATGGATGGTGTTGATTTGTTAGAAGCAATTGCTAAACGACGTTCTTATAAACAGCGTGATGGCTATTGGGATTTAGAAAGAACTGCAATGGTGTTTTTAACAGACTACCGTCACGGCACCATTGGGCGTATTAGCTTAGAAACGCCCACTAGCAGACGGGCCATGATTGAAGCCATTCAAGCTAAAAAAGTACCTGGCAAAAAGGCGACCGATGAAGAATTAGCATCGACAGAGACACAGACTGACGCATCACAAGATTCAACAGAAAACCCTGAAATTTAAAACATGCTAAACACGCTCAATGCACCACAGCGTGAGGCTGTAAAATATATCGATGGCCCTTTGCTGGTATTAGCTGGTGCTGGTAGCGGTAAAACGCGTGTGATTACGCAAAAAATCGCGCATTTAATTGAGCATGTCGGCTATTTGCCAAAAGAAATTGCCGCCATTACCTTTACCAATAAAGCCGCGCTAGAAATGCAAGAGCGTGTCGCCAAGTTAATGGTGGGTAAAAATACCAAAGGGCTAACCATTGCGACATTTCACTCTCTTGGCTTGCAAATCCTGCGTAAAGAAGCGACTTTACTCGGATACAAGCCACAGTTCTCCATTTTAGATTCATCTGATAGCTTTAAAATCTTATCGGACATTTTGGCGACCACTGACAAGAAACTACTTAAAACCACGCAGTGGCAAATATCGAGTTGGAAAAATGCCTTTATCAATCCAGACCAAGCTAAAGCCACGGCCGATGAAGAGCTAACCATCGCTTCTGCTAGGGTTTATCAGCTCTATCAGCAAGCACTAAAAGCATATCAAGCCGTTGATTTTGATGATTTAATTAAGCTGCCTGTTGAATTGCTTGAAAACAACCCTGACACCTTACATCAATGGCAAATGAAATTAAAATACTTACTAATTGATGAGTATCAAGATACCAATGCTTGCCAATATAAGCTGGTTAAACTGTTGACGGATTTCTCTAAACAATTTACCGCCGTGGGTGATGATGACCAAGCGATTTATGGTTGGCGTGGTGCAGATGTTGAAAACCTGAATCAGTTGACCAAAGACTTCAGCAACTTAAAGATAATTAAGCTGGAGCAGAATTACCGCTCTACAGTACGCATTTTGCGCGCAGCTAACCAAGTCATCTCCAACAACCCTAAGCTGTTTGAAAAGAAACTATGGAGCGACTTAGGTACGGGTGATTTGTTACAAGTAAGCGCCGCCCGCGATGACAATCACGAAGCTGAAAATGTCGTGACTAAGCTCATGGCGCATATGTTTGAACATAGAACGCATTACAAAGACTATGCCATTCTGTATCGAGGCAACCATCAGTCGCGCATATTGGAGCAACAGTTACGCAAAAACAATATTCCATATACGATTTCTGGCGGGCAGTCCTTTTTTGATAAAGCCGAGATTAAGGATGTCGTCAGCTACTTACGCTTAATTGCGAATGAAGATGATGATCCTGCATTTATCCGCGCTGCTACCACGCCGAAAAAAGGCATTGGAAGCACAACACTAGAACGTCTAGGTGAATATGCCAGCGAGCACCATTTGTCCTTATTTGCAGCGGCTTTTGAAGGTGAGTTCCAAAGCACAGTTGGTCACAAACAGTTAGACGACTTGCTTATGTTTGTACAATATATCAATAAGTTACAAGAGCGCGCATTAAAAGACCCTGCTGAAGAAGTGCTGAATGATTTAATTAAAGCCATTGAATATGAAGCGTATTTATATGATCACGAAGAACAGCGCGCAGCAGAAACGCGTTGGAATAATGTATTAGAGTTTATTGCTTGGTTAACCAATAAGAGTAAAGGCAGTACCGAGTTTGGTAATGAGAAAGCAGAGAAAACACTATTAGAGCTGACTCAGCTGGTTGCCCTCATTAGCATTTTAGAAGGTCGCGAAGAAGGCGATCCAGATACCGTTAAACTCAGCACCTTGCATGCGGCAAAAGGCTTGGAGTTTGGTCACGTGTTTTTAATCGGTGTAGAAGAAGGCATCATGCCGCATAGCCAATCGATTGATGATGGTAAGATAGAAGAAGAACGGCGTTTGATGTATGTGGGCATCACCCGCGCACAAAAATCATTGAATATTTCATGGTGCAAAAAACGCAAGCGCGCAGGCGAGATGGAAATGTGCGAACCTAGCCGCTTTATTGCAGAACTGCCACAAGATGATGTGCGCCACTTTGGTAACCCGTTCAATGATTCTGAAGCCAATAAAGACTTTGGGAAAGAGAAAATGGCGAATATTCGCGCTATGTTAGCTAAAAATAAAGAGCCGTCGTCAAAACAAAACTAACGCTAACAACTAAACACTTAAGACAAAAATTTAAAGATAAATATGCCATACATTACCCTAGAAAACGCTTCACTCGCCTTTGGCCACGTTGCCCTATTAGATAAAGCCGCATTTCAATTAGATGCAGGTGAACGCGTTGGTTTGATTGGCCGCAACGGTGCCGGGAAATCCAGCATGCTAAAAGCGCTGGCAGGCGAAATTAAATTAGATGATGGCAAAGTGTGGACAGAAAAATCAGCCCGAACGGTTTACGTGCCACAAGAACCAGAGCTCAATCCTGACCATACGATATATGAGGCCGTCGCAGAAGGCTTAGGTGCAGTACAAAAAACACTGGTCGCCTATCACGATGTTACCCACAAAATGAGTGAACCAGATGCTGATTTCGATACGCTGATGAAAGAAATGGAAGTTTTGCAGCACGACCTCGACAATCTAGGCGCGTGGGAAATGCAATCCAAGATTGAAACCGTCCTGACAAAATTAAGTTTAGATGCCGATGTGGTCATCTCAACATTATCAGGCGGCTGGCGAAAACGCGTTGCCTTAGGCCGTGCGCTCGTTGCAGAGCCAGAAGTCTTGTTACTCGACGAGCCAACCAACCATTTAGATTTGGAAGCCATTCTGTGGCTAGAGGAGCTATTATTAAGCTTTAAGGGCGCTGTTCTATTCATTACCCATGATAGACGCTTCTTGAACCGCTTAGCGACACGCATTGTAGAGCTGGACCGTGGCAAGCTGACCGACTTTGTTGGCACTTACAGCAACTACTTAGTTAAAAAAGAAGAATTACTCGCCATTGAAACGATGCAAGCGGCTAAGTTCGACAAAGTGCTAGCGCAAGAAGAGGTATGGATACGCCAAGGCATCAAGGCTCGCCGCACCCGTAATGAAGGCCGTGTTAGAAACTTAGAAAAGCTCCGTTTAGAACGTGTAGCTAGACGTGAACGTCAAGGTGATGTGAAACTGAATATCGATGCGGGCGAACGTTCTGGCAAACTTGTGGCCGAACTCAGCAACGTCAGTAAGTCATACGGCGATAAAACACTCATCACCAATTTCAGCACGCGTATCTTACGTGGAGACCGTATTGGTTTATTAGGGCCTAATGGTATTGGTAAAACCACTCTACTCAAACTTATCTTAGGTGAAATTGAGCCTGACAGCGGTGAAATTGAACGTGGTACTAAAGTCAATGTAGCTTACTTTGACCAAATGCGTGAAGCATTAGATGAAGAAATGACGTTAGCGGATACCATTAGCCCAGGCTCTGACTTTATCGAAATCGGCACAGAACGTAAACACGTCATCAGCTACTTAGAAGACTTCTTATTCGCACCGCAACGCTCACGCTCTCCTGTCAAATCTCTATCTGGTGGTGAACGTAACCGCTTATTATTGGCTAGACTGTTTGCACGCCCAACCAATGTGTTAGTACTTGATGAGCCTACCAATGACTTAGACATTGATACGCTAGAGTTGCTAGAAAGCCTACTGCAGGCTTATCAAGGCACTTTATTCCTAGTCAGCCATGATAGAGACTTTTTAGAAAACACGGTGACGCAAGTCATCGCTTTTGAAGGCAATGGCGTACTAGACGAGTTTGGTGGTGGTTATGATGACTGGTTACGCTTCTCTCAGCAGCACGACGCTAAAAAAGCAAGTAACAAACAAACGGTGAAGAAAGCTACTCCAAAACAAGGAGAAAAGCCCAAAGCAGTCGTACAAAAGCTCAGCACTAATGAGAGAAAAGAACTAGAAACCTTACCATTGGAGATTGAAACATTAGAAACTGAACAAGCTGGAATCAATGAGCAGTTTACGGATGCAGATATCTACAGAGACCAACCTGACTTAGTCAAAACCTTACAGGCAAGACTTGCTGAAATAGAAGCTGAGGTAGAAACTAAACTCGCAAGATGGGGTGTTTTAGATCAGCACAATTAATAGTAACTACCTTAACTAAAGCCTCATATGCAAACGATTTCCTTTGCACTAATGAACGCTTCTCAATTGCTGTCAATTGTTTCACTGCATACTCTGCTTTTGATGCTTCCGAGCGATTGGGGTATTCAAACACCTTGAGCAACTGCTTCGGTGGGTGAGAGCGCATATATTTCGCACCCTTACCTGTTTCGTGTGCAGCATAACGTTTGGCAACATCTACCGTAATCCCTGTATAAACACTGCCATCTTGGCATTCAATTAAATATAGAAACCACGGTACTCCCCTCATTATTAGCTGCAACTAAAAGTAGAAACTAAGCGTTCAAAGCTAACTTTATCGTTGGGGTCATGCCACCCAATACCATGTTGGGTCGTTCGTGAATGTATGTCCATAGCCAGTCTAACCTTATATGTTTCGAGCTTGGCTCACGGACATACTTTTACCAACATACCCGGCCTCACATGATAAACAGCTGGGTTAATTTCATTAAAGTCACTTACCCCAATCTTAAACTTCTTAGACAAAGTTTTAATAGTATCACCACGTCTAGCTCTATAATAAGAAGTTGTACACCTAAAAGTTTTTTTAAATGGCCTAGAACTTTTTTTGACTGGCTTGTACGATATTTTACTTGTCATAAAATAATTTAAAAAAGTTTGTGTGGGGACCAAAACATATGGGTTCGAAGTGTCATATTTATCTATTTCATAACCATTTATATGTTGTAGAACACCATAATTAAGTTCTAATATATTATTCTTAATAATATAATTTTCTATATCATTTTTTTTTATCATATCAAGAAAAGGTTTATTCGGAAATTTTTTGAAATCGTTACTATTATAACTAACTCTAATAAGTCGGTTAAGGTGGTGAAAGGCCAAAAGGTAATTTGCAGTTTCTCTTGGCAGCAAGTTTAAATTAATTCGATTGTTTTTTAGTAAACCTTGCTTAAGAGCCTTTCGTACATTCCCCATTCCCCAGTTATAAGCAGCTAAAACCAAATTCCAATCATTGAACTCTTTGTGAAGATAGTTTAAGTACCTAATAGCAGCGCGTGTGGCCTTGATTGCATTCCTTCTATCATCAATACCATGAGAGGATGATAGACCCCAGTCTCTGCCAGTCGAGGGCATAAATTGCCATAAACCTAAGGCATTCTTGGGAGATTTTGCGTTAGGATTATTTCCACTTTCCATCAAAGGCAGCACAACAAGGTCGATAGGTAAACCTTCTTCAACCAACAAGTCTGCATAGAATTTAATTGAAGGTGTTGATGAAAGGATTAGATGTTTGCTATAAAAACTACTTAACTCGTGATTTGGGCCAGCCTGTAACTTAGAACCCGTTATTTCTTGTAAATTTGCTATGTATTCATAGAGCTGCTCGGATGATGCTGTTGATGAATAAATGGTTAAGTATGCTAAAAAAAAATATTTAATCACTATATAGTTGTACCCATTTCGAAGATTGGAGTGTACATTGCAACCAAAATAAAGCCAATAATAACGCCAAGGAATACAATCATTATTGGCTCAAGTAATTGAGAGAATGCATCTACTGAGTCATCAAACTCCTCTTCATAATAAAGAGCTACAGTACCAAGCATTTCATTCAGTTTACCAGTCTCCTCACCAACCTCAATAAATCCGCACATGGTTTCTGGAAAATCTCCAGTTTCACGAAGAGATTTTGAAAAGGGTCTGCCAGAGTAAATTTCACGCTTTACCTTTTCAAGGGAGGTTTGAATCTTCAAGTTAGAGATCGAGTTTTTAACAATTTCTAATGCTTCAACCAAATTAACGCCACCGGCAATAAGGTTTGCAAGAATCATTGCCATTCTTGCCATAATTGAATCACTAACTAATTTACCGAGAACAGGAACTGTCATTATATATTTGTCGAACTTCATCATCAAAGCATCATTAGATGTAAGTATTCCTTTTAAAACCTTAAAAGTTATTATTGCACCAATTCCAAAAGCGACAGCATACGGACTTCGCAGAAAGTCACTGATATTCATGACAATTCTAGTTGCGAAAGGCAGCTCTAAACCTGCATCTGCAAATATTTCAACAAAGACAGGAACGACAAATATCATCATCACCCCAACTACCGAAAAGGCCACAATTAAAAGAATGATGGGGTACATCATCGCACTCTTAATAGCTTTTCTAATTTTAATGGATTTTTCTAATGCGTAAGTAATCCTGTCAAGGAAGGTATCTAAGTTACCACTCGCCTCACCTGCTTTAATAAGGTTGACATACACAACGTCAAATAAATTGGGATGCCTTTCTAAACACTGCGATAATGGAACTCCTGCATTAATTTGCAGCAACAACTCTTCGATTATGGGTGCAAAAGATGGGTTTTCATTTTGAACCTTTAGCATTTCTAGGGCAGGGACGATTGCTAATCCCGCTTTCATCATAGTTGCCATTTTTCTAGTGAAAAGAAGTAATTCTTTATCGGTAATCTTTGCACTGCTTGATTTACGTTCTTTTTTCTTCTTTTTTTCTTTTTCAAGAGGAACTATGGTCGTGACAGTCACACCTTCTTTCCTTAGAAGGTAAATGGCAACCTCTTTATCTTCAGCATCGATCTCACCTTCCGCGAAATTATTTTTATCGAGTCCTTTCCACTTATACTTCATTGACCAATCCTCAATAAACTAATCATCTTTAGGTATTACCCTTAGATACTCCTCAACAGAAACCGTACCATCTAGTAAAAAGCGCTGGCCACTGAGTGAGATTGGCCTAAAACCTTGCTCTATGGCAACTCTTTCCATTTCAGCCTCATTGCTTCCTGCGCTGATAGCTGCTTCTAGTTCGTTGGATATAACCAGCACTTCATGAACACCCATTCTACCAAGGTAGCCAGTGTCCTTACAGGAGGAACAACCCTCCCCCTTCATTAAGTTGGCCTCCGGATCAATGCCATATTCTTCCATGAAGTTTTGTATATCCTTGCTTGTCTTATCTATCGGTATGCTGCAGTTATTACAATTTTTTCTTATTAAACGCTGCGCTACAACCAATGAAAGTGCGCTAGAAACTAAATATGCAGGCAGGCCCATATTAATAAGCCTGCTGACTGCTCCAATAGCACTATTCGTGTGAAGTGTACTTAGGACCAAGTGACCCGTTAACGCTGCTTTTGAGGCAATATCCGCAGTTTCAGCATCACGAATCTCACCAACTAATATAATCTCTGGATCTTGCCTTAAAAATGACCGCAAAGCACTTGCAAAAGTTAAGCCTATATCTTCTCTTACTTGGACTTGTGAAATACCAGACATAGTATATTCCACCGGATCTTCTGCAGTAAGTATATTAACGTCAGGCTTATTAAGATGGTTCATGGCGCCGTACAAAGTGGTGGATTTACCACTACCCGTGGGGCCTGTAACCAAAATCATACCCTGAGGCATACTGATAGATTTAAGAAATTCAGCTTCCTGTTTTTCTGTAAAGCCAAGGGCAGACAATGTTACTGCTAGTGAAGATGAGTTAAGAATACGAATAACAACCCTTTCACCAAGGTTTGTAGGTAGTACAGATATACGGAAATCTACCTCTGTACCATCTTTTGCAATATATGAGATTTTACCATCTTGGGGTAGTCTTCTCTCTGAGATATCAAGGTTAGCAAGAATCTTAATTCTGGCAATAACAGCAGGATAATTAGTTGAAATAAACTTTCTATATTTAGGTTGTGAAGCAAGTGAACCATTACCTCGAAAACGTATTTGTGCAGTTTCTTTAAATATTTCAATATGGACATCACTAACGCCAGTAGAAACCGCTTCTGATAGAATCTCATCACAAACCTGCACTACATCGCCATTTACTTCTGCATCATCCTTTCTCCGCCCGTAAGATTTTTCAGGCTTTGTATTTAAATCTTTATCTTTATCTTTAGCTTTAGCCTTTGCTAGAGCCCCAGATAAATCGATCTTAGGCTCACTAACTACTGCTTTTTCATTACTCTCACTATCTCGACGCTTTAGTTTTTCAGCAGATAGTTTAAGTGCATCTAAATCAGCAAGCTGCACCTTGGGCTCATCTTTCTTAGGTTTATCTAACACCGACAAGGGTATTAGGCTTTCTTCTTTTTCTTTAAGTTTTTCTGAGTCTTTTTTAAGTTTTGATATATCCAATATAGGCTCCACAGGCTTTCTACCACTAACTACATTTTCCATTTGGAGCTCCACCATTTTATTAGTTTGACTAATAGTTTTTTTCGATGAGGACACTTGCTCTCGTTTTAAAAGTTTGGACTTTTCCATTTCGCTTACGGTATGGATATGCTTTTGCGAAATTGATTCAAAAATAATGTCCGGCGGGATGAATTTTGTTGTTATTTTCTTTCCCGTCATCAGGCTTAAATTCTTGAGAGAGTTAAGAGCACTTGGGTGACACATGCCCATAATAATATGATTATTAGGACCATCGCCAAGAGGAACAACTGCATTCTTAAGGCAAAATAGTACTGGGAATTTTTCAACTGTAGGTAATTTAGGCGACGGCTTTGTGTCATATGAAATACCATATTTTTTTGAGAACCCTTGGAGCATTTGCTCAACAGTTATCGCCCCATCTTTAATTAGCAAATCAAAGACTGTTGTCCCCATATTGGAAGCTTGCTTTTGATGTTTATCGTAAACAGCAGCATCAACCAAACCTAGCTCTTTTATTTGAGCTGAAAGGTCCTGTTTCAAATCACCAATTTGGTCCTTACTCATGCCTTTATCTACCTAAAGTACTCTAGGCGCTATGAATATATATAAGTGATCTTTGGTATCCTTATTAGCCCTAGTCTTAAATAAGTTACCAATAATTGGAATGTCCTTGAAAAAGGGGACACCTACATCAGACGTAGACTGAGTGCCTTTAATTATCCCACCAATCATTGCAACTCCTCCGTCTTGTATCAACAGTTTCGTATGAAGTTCTTTTTTGGATATTGGTGGAGGGTTGCTGCCTGTTAAAGGTGAATCTTTATTTATTTTAATATCCACATAGACATTTCCGTCAGGAATAATGGACGGAGTTACCTCCATGATTAACGCGGCAGTTTTAAAAGCTGTAGTTGGTGTTGCACCTGCCTGAGCGGCTAATTGGTATGGGATTTCCTGGCCATCAGTAATTTTGGCAGTTTCGTTATCAATAATAAATAGCTTCGGATTAGATACAATCTTTATTAGACTTTCAGACTGCATCGCTTCAAGCTCTATTCTTAAGTCGGTTGTTTTGCCAGAGAAAGTACCTACTATCCCACCAGCTGCCCCTGCTATCGAATTTGAAGAAATAGTACCGCCCGCTGAGGCAGTTGAGATAGTCCCTAATGCTGTTGGCGAGGTTCCGCCAGATCCGGCTATTGCAATTCTATCCAGCTCTCCATGATTGGCAGTTTTGGCAAACAGACTTACACGCGAACCAATCGCCTCTTCAAACCCGTCGGATGCTTCGACAATAAAGACTTCTATCATTACTTGCTTAGTCGGCTTATCTAAGTTGTCGATTGTTTTCTTAATCCATTCAATATCAGAGTCTGTAGCCTGTACAATAAGTGAGTTTGTTCTAGCATCAATCACAAAGGTTGCTCTTTGCTCAACCCCTGAAGAATCGCCACCTGCTTCTAATGTGGCAATAACATCACGAAGTTGCTTTGATACGATATCCGGCTTTGTATAATTAAGTTTAAAAATTGCTGTTACTTTAGTCTCTAGTGCTGATAAGGAGTTAATGACCTTAATCTTAGACTGCAAAGCATCTTCATAAGATTTACTTTGCTCGGAAGCAAATTTGTGTGTGTGAACAGTTATAACCGTTCCTGACTCATTGACATCATGAATGAGATTTTTCTCTCTTAGAACCATATCAAAAACTTCCAACCAGTTAACACCTCTAACGCGCATTGATAGGTCGCCAGTAACTTCATCACCAATAATAAAATTCAGCTCCGTAAGCTCTTCCAAGATAGAAAAGAATTTCTTTATTGGAATTAAATTAACGTTTAAGGAAATAGGATAGTCCCTCCAGCTATCGTCTCTAAATTTGACACCTTTTTGATTGCCTCTTATTTCAACAACCTCTCTCTTGACACCAGCATTTTGAGGGTCAATTATAGATAAGCCTTCACCCTCCATAGGTGATTCATCAATCATCTGGATTACATCAGCCCTAGTTTCGCTAGGTTTAGCTGCTACATCTTCTACCTTGACCAACCTCTCTAAACACCCCGTTAAAAGGGTGGGTAGTAAAGTTGCTAGCAATAACGATCTAATTAACTTGTTGGCCAAAACTTATCACCTTTGTTTTGTTATTCTTACTAATTTCAATTGAGTCGAATCTAATTCCTGTAAGCACGACATTATTTGAGACCTTTTCACCTTCACCATATATTTTAAACTCACCTTCTGGCGTTTGAATAATGCAAAGGTTCATCTCCTCTGAGATCATTATGCCGGAGAGGTAAAATTGCTCCTCCTCTGCTTCCGATGTCATTCCAGAGCTTTTTCTCTTAGCAGCTTTTTTAACTTCAGGCGGCTCAAAAGGATCCCTATCTGTTTCACCTTCTTCGTCTGCTTTACCTTCTTTAGTGGGCACTACTTCAACAAAACCAACATTCATAAGGTTAGCCTTGTTAAATTTTGCCTCCTTATTAGTTGCCCTTTTAATTATGGCCTGGCTATTTAAAACTTTTGAATTAGCACTCTGCAATGGAGGCAGGATAGAGTTGTTGATTTGCTGTGTTGCCTCTGAAAGAGCCACAATCGGGACCTTGGGTAAACCTGTTAAATAAGTCTTCGTTTCACCCGAACTAAGAATATAACTAAACTCATATAAACCCTGGTTCCTTGCACTATCATAAGCTCGCTCAAAAGAGCTGAGTGAGTCTGCTTCATTTGCAACGGCTTCACTAACGATAAAATCTAAAGTATTGCTGACAATCACACCTAAAAGTGTTGCTTGGAATTTTTGTGCATTGTTACCAACCGTGGGGGTTTTTAGCTTCGGAATTGAATTAGGGTTTGGAGGTGCTGCAAATTTAATTACCACCTTCATTTCCAAATTTCTAGTTTTGTCTTTCTTCTCAACATCAAGACTTAGTATTTGAGAGGCTGCTACATTTTTATTTAGCTCATTACAAAATTTAAGCAGATTATTGTAGGTTCCACTTACCTCTATTGCAACACCTAACTCCTTGGTTTTTGGTAGGGTTTTCTGTAAATCCATATTCAGCAGCTTTAGATTGTAGTTAGACACAAGCTTAGTTACCTTTGCTGAAAGCTCATCATCTGTTTTAGGACTGCTGAATAGCTGAGAAAAATAGACTTTATTGTCTTTAATCGTTTTATTAAGTTTTTTAGTTAGTGTAGCTAGATCAGTTGATGCCTGGCTATGTTTTGCTAGCTGAATATCATAGAGAGTCTGGTTATCTAATTTTCCAAATATTAAATAGATTAAGGCAAATGATGTAATGAATGCCAATGCAATAAACATTCCAGCTTTATTGCCATTCCCGAACGCGGACTTTAACAAACCCACCAAGTCTGATGGTGTTAAAGTTTTAAGATCAATTGATGTTTTTTTATCTTCAGCCATTTTTTAGTTTACTTTATATCAAATGCAATTTCAAAGGTACTTAGTGTATCGGTTCCTTTGGGTGATTTAATGTTTAAAAGCTCCACATTATCGAATCTCTTGCCAAGAGAAGAAATTATATCATAGGACAATCCCGGGTCATTAGCTAGAACCGTTAGTAATGACTTCTCACCTCTTAAATGACTAACATCCGTAACATAAACTCCTCGAGGGAACCCTGAAGCATATCCAATATTGAGCATTTTATAATTTACCTCACCGGAATCTTTTGTCCATCTTAGGAGGTCTTTATACTGTTTATTTTGCTTAGCCAAGTCGCCTTGAGCTGAGTTAGCACTTGTCGTCATTGTCGCAATTTCTGATTCAGAGGGGATGTTAACAACCATATAACCAAAAATCGCAGCTGATAACACAAAAAGTGTAGCTGAAATAATACTTAGCTTTGTCATTAATGACGAGCTAGAATGTTTCTTTTTTTCTTTTTTAATTCTATCTTCTCGATCTGGTAATAGGTTAATGTTAGATACAGCTGTAACAAACTTGTAATAACCAAAAACATCAAGCTGTCTAGTAGCAAGACCTAAAGAAACAGATAGTGAGGATTGGTTCTTTTCAGTTTCAATGCGAGATTTAAGCTGAGGTGGAATGCGTACATATTTGAATGGTTCGATAGGGACAACCTTATACTCTACAATTTCCTTCTTCAGCCTTTCAAAAAATAATTGTGAATTGGATAGCGAACTGGTCACCTGAACCTTGTCAAGTCCAGGCACCCCGCTTTGCTTAATAAAAGCCGACAAAGCTGTGCGTATTTGAGATGCCAGACGATCAAATAATTCGTCTGTTAATGCTTTTCCACCATCCAATAATGCCGTTGTGTCATCGTCTGAAACGTAGATGTCGTATATGAAGGGAAGGTCATCATGCATACAGACAGCATAGTTTTCCGTGCCGCTTATTTCTAATAGCACCTGTGTTTTTGAACCCTCTGACTCATCATACGTTTTTAAAATATTTCTTAAAGCAAAGCAACGGACATCAACAATGAGTGGGTCAAAGCCAGCCCTCCTTACTAAGTCGCAATTCTTTTCAATCTCTGATATTTTTGAGGCAACGAAGAGTATAGATAAGGTGTTCTTTTCTCTGTTTTTTCTTATAGTTTGCCAGAAAATGGAATATTCAGACTGGTCTCCAGGAAGCTCAATTGATGCCTCCCATAAACTTCCGTTGTCGGTTGCTTCTTTTAGCTCGGCATCATCCAGATATGGTATTTGAATAACCTGAACAATGGCGGCGTTTACTGGGAGGGATATTGCGGCGTTATCAGTATCAAACTTCTGCTCAAGCTTTATAGTCCTTAGTAGGTTAACGATCTCTTCATTTCTTGCACTCTCACTAGAAAAATCCTCGTCAATAATTTTCGTACTAAGCTTGTGAAGAGACCATTTTTTTTCTTTCTTTTTTAGACCGATTGCTCTTACGTAAGAATGCGATATATCTATACCCACAATGTCTTGCTGGACAGGTTCAGAGGTTGGTGCACCCTTAAATAGACTTCCAAAGTTTGATAATTTTAATTTTTCCAACAATTTCTTACCCCTTACAAATTCTTTCTAGAATAGTACCCATTAACAACAACTTAAACAAGGTATCTTTAATGTCTTCTTTAATATCACCTTATTAAGTGAATGTTATTAATACATGTATCGTTTTTTAGATTGCTAATAATTACCAGACACCTCTCTCCAGGATTTGATTTTAATCCCTGGTGTAGCAGAGGATGGTGCAGCTACTGTAGAACTACCTATCTTCAATATATTGTCTAAACTAGACACCCCAATTAACGCGGCCGAATCTTCCCCCTTGCCTTCCAAAGTTTTCCCTGTGGCTAGGTTACTGACGCCTACATAAATATTGCCTTTAATATCGAGTACGGGCGATGTCGTGAGCCCAGCTCCAATAGCAATTGTAGTGACTGCTCCCCCGCAACCGTTTGCTAGCTTAATGGTTTCACCAGAACCGTATGCTGGGCAGCTTTTGTCTTCGGGACGGTACACAGTAAAGTAAACATCCTTGTTAGCGACAATGGCACGCCCAATGACCCTTTGGTTATCCGTACCATCTCCTATAGGGGCATCGGATAAAGTCGTCTTGGATTGAATACCACTGTGCCAGCCGGGAACATCCGTTAGACTACACACTTCTGTATCAATATTAACCATGCCCGCACTAGCGATGTTCTTGTTAGTTCCTGTTAGGGTTAAATCGGTCCCCGGCCAATCTAAATCTTTAAGTCCATATATACGGTTACTGATCGATGCAGACCGCCTTTGAATGTGTGCTTGGTCACCTGTGCCGAAATATTGAAATAAGTAAGTCCCTACACTTATGTCGCTTGACTCAACCATTGTTGCGGCCATCTGATTGTACCCATACCGATCATTTACTACACTCCCCTCAGTCTTAAACATCAGGCTGAGCGTGTACATCGAGCTATCATCTTCAATTAGTGCTGTTTTACTTAAGTCTAGCTTCCATACTTGACCCTGTAGATCAGGAAAATAGGCAATGCCTCCATAGTAGGCTAAGGCTTCCTTACCTACTGGAACGGCTGCACGGTCTGGTGTAACTACTGACATATGAGCAGTCACACCATTAGGTATATCAGAGCTTGCGTCAGGAGTAACAGTAACAATTTTAATCACATTCCCCCCGTTGAACTTAGGCACTGTCGTACCCAAAACTGGATCGCTAAAAGTAGCCTCCGATGGTTCGAAGTCTAATACGTAAACATAACTACCTATATCAGTGGTGGTACCGCCGGCATAACCCGCACCAAATACCATGGTATAGCGCTGGTTGAATGTGGAATCTGAAGCATCCTTGATTGGCATGAGCATGATAGTAGGCCGCGCCCAAGTATCGCCTATCTTTGAATAGTTCATATTATCAGGAGCTGCAGCGTAATTATAGGTCTGCTTGTAACCCGACTCACTCCAGTAGCTTACTTGTTTATTTTTATAGTCATTATCAAAAGTAAATAAATGTTTTGGTACATCAGGATCGGTAATGTCGAGTACATAGTAACCCTTACCACCCCACCCCAAACCACCTATTAACAAGGTTTTCCACTCGCTGCTGGCTTTAATAAATATATCCTTAACAATAATTGGACCATCTACCAACCACTGAGTGACACTTTGACCAGAAAGGCCTTCCATTTTCCTTAATTTAGGGAGGATAGACGGTGGAATAAACCCCCATAAATGATTAAGGTCACTATCAAATGCATGGAGCATGCCATCATTAGAGCCGACATATAACCGGCCTTCACGATCCTTCCATGTGTCCTTAAAAGCAGTATAACCATTCTTGCCTCTAAAGTAGGCTTCGGTATAAGTGCCCGATGCTGAAGTGGCTGCTGATGGTGAGCCCACATACACTACGTCCGCATGGAAAGTGTCAGCAAAAAAACTTTGTCTTATTGGTCCTGGGTCTTCGCCGTATGCATCCCAGCCTCTAACAAAATCTATAAGATTTAATGTGTCACCGGACGACACTTCACCGGCGCAATTATAAAACAGCTCATCAAGGTTATTTGTTCCACCAGCGGCGGATGAGGGGAGAAAGTTATTAACACTTAACCCAGCGACCAACCCTCTTGTGGTGGTGATAGTACTAGTGCTTCTTCTAAAGGGCGTGCCATCCCCTGGGCAATTAGGGTCATACCCAACAGTCCATATATTACGGCCCATCCCTGTAGCAAGCGCTGCTGGCGTATTATTTTGGAATGAAGTATAAAGTTCACTTTTGCCGCCTAAGCCAACACCCCTTGCTGCAAGTTTTGTTTTTGCTGATTTTGGAGCAGAATCTACAAAAGACCCATCGGATTCCAGAGAATATTTTAGAATATCTCCTTGCCATTGATGGTTGTTACGGTAGGTAAACACTGCTTGATACGCAGCATTGTTTGCAATTACTGGGCTAGCGTAGGTCTGTATCTTCGTCTCATCCGTTAATTCACCGGAGGGAATAATAGCAGTTTTGATGGGCAATGTTGGCGCCAAGGCAGTACCACTAACTCCCTTGAAGCCAAATCCAAACGCCACGTCGCTAATCCCATACGTTCCATTTGCTTCGCCAATAGAATACACAGCCGCCCCCTCAAGGCTAAGCGCAGCCTTCATGGTCTCTTTGTTCTTGGCTGCCCCATAGTAAGTGATGAAGTTATGATTCTCACCACACGACAAATCTCCGAATTCAAAGGTAAAGGTTGCGCCGTGATCAGCAGGGCCTGCTCGCTCATAGTCTGTATTAACTACGCCCGACTTTGGCCATTTAGTGTGGCTGCTACTAGAGTTAAAAGGGTTGCCATTCATGAAGCCATTATTACCGGAATACTTAACACGCGGTTTAGTTGCACTCCCTGCTGATGCAGTCACTCCCCCAATTGTCACTCTTTCACTAAATTCACTATCAGGTATATCCCAATCCATACTCCGGTTGTAGCGTACATCGGTAATCGATTGGCCACTAATATTGGTTATGGTGACCACTGCTTCAAATAATTTATCTGTTGCGAGAGGTGAAGGGCCGTAAACATGTCTAATTTGAAGCGCTGGACGGCCAGCGCTATCATTGACAGTGGTCACTGACTCGATACTAGATAAGTCATAAGTAAAGTTTACTACCTTGACGTTAACTATGCCGCTAGAAGCATTAGCATAACCGTAGAATTGCCTCCCATAACTATCAATACCACCCGCCCCCCAACCTTCACATTGGCAACCAGGAGCAATAGCGTCATACCATTTTGAGGTAGTAATTGGGTCAGGGCCTGACCAATCCCCATTGGCCCTTGGGCTTCCTATCGGGAACTTATAAGCCACACCTGTGTAGCCGGCATTTTTAGCAATATTGGGGCCACCGTCTTCCTCTTTAGACGTATTCAGGTGCCCTTCTGGGTTAACTCCTAAAGCAATTTTTTGCTCTGATCCGGTAGTTGAGTTATAGATGATCTTACCGGGGAGTCTGGCACTTGCATGAAATGCAAAAACGGCTTGGCTGTTAAAAGCTAATAGTACGGTAAAAATAATAAAAAATTTCATATTGCCATACCTTACATTATTTAAATTGTATATTGAAGCAGTATCTCTACCTTACCCCGGCTTGACCCTGCTTCCCAGTTGGTCTTGTCTATAACAGTTCCACCTAACAAAGTCGGTGTGTTGAAAATTCCCTCAGCTACTACCTTAATAATATAAGTAACAGCGCTAGCAGCGCCACTGCCATCATAGGCCGCCACTGAGCCAGCCTCAGACCCAATCCCAGATGCACCCTCGCCTGCAGAGGATTCTTCTGCTAGAACAGTGATGATAACTGAAGTGCAAGCTGACTTATTCGTTCGTACTTTAAATTTATCTGTACGCGTATCTGATACCTTACTAGTGTCGTCTGTCAAACTTTTCCCGTACAAAATGCCACCCTCTGCAGCGATATCTGTTGTTACGCCGACACCCGATGCTGCCCATGTTGTTCCTGCTGGGGTCAGAAGCCACCCAATAGCCTGGTCAACGCACGTCTCAGCAGCCTTCATCGCGAGCGGTTTTTGTGTCACAGAAGCGCTTAGGTCTGCATGATTATTTACGACCATAATGACGGCAGAGGCCATCATAGTTAAAGACAGCATGAGTAATAAGGTTAAAATTAGAGTCATACCCCTCTGTTCTAATGAGTTAAGTTTATGGGACGATGGAGACATTATTAGCCCTCGTGATAAACTTATAGTCTTTAGTGATAACTGTATCTTTCCCCTCAATTACACTCGGAGCCTGAACCGTCATCTCAACCTGTAAAGCCTGAAATACCTCAAAAAAAGTACTGTCTGCAGCGCCTGTTTTAGCGTTTAGTCCTAACACTTGAAAGGTAGTCACCTTATCAAGAATTGGCTCTCCTTTATCATCATCTGCGGTATAAAGAGAAGTAGAGCTACCGACCAAGCAGCTGGTAACCGGTGTGGTGCACTCCCGCCAGTCTCGCTTCAAAACCTGGCGCACTTCCCCAGTAAGGCTAGAGGTGTAAGGCTCAATGTAGTAATGAATCAATGCACGGTAAAGTGTCCCGTCATCCTTATAGGCATCATATACAATCTTGAAATCAGACGCCGCAGTTGCACCATTAACGTTTTGAAATACCTCAGCTTTGATTACAGGGGGATTATCAGTTGCATAAGCCGCGAATCCAGCCAGGCTAATATCGGCTTGCATTAAGTCAATAACCCTTAACACATCTCTATCAATAGAGATCCTTTGGTTAATAGCCTTGTATTGCGTTGCAAAGTGAGTGTAACCTGCAATTGCTCCTGCAACCACAATCGATGAAACCGCTAATGCCACAAGCATTTCAACCAGCGTAAAACCCTCGTGCTGACGAATCCTGTAGGCGCTCAATTCAATCAAAGCTGCCCCTGCCTTAATCGCCGCGAGAAGTATGACCGCACTAAGTTCTGCCCATCCATGCCACCGTCGACTATCAAGCTGACATCGACGTAAAGGTCGGCCCCTTCCATTACGACGCTGACCATTCGCTCTTCTCCTGAATACCCAGAAAAAGGCCCCACCTGCTCTTTAAGATCATTACACCAGTGGTATTTATAATTAGGGATGTCAGTAATGGCATAGACGGTGCAATCGCTTATGCTTCCATTATAAAGCGCTGGGACACTAAAGGGGTTGATGGCAGTATTTGTATTGGTTCCCTCATTGGCTATTGTTTCAACAATTCGGTTTGCCATAAGGTTAAGGAACATTTTCTTTTGTGTGTTTATAGAAGTTTGTTGCGCAATGCCGAATAACAAGAACAGACCTGCAAAACTGACACCAAACATGACCATAGACACAATGGCCTCAATTAAGGTAAAGCCGGCTTGGCACCCCCCCTTTTTTGGCCTGTTATCGCAGCTCAATCCAGCTCTCACTTGATTTACTCCATTTATATTTTTGCACAAAAGCCGTAGCTGAATTTACGGTAACCTTAAATGCAGAGTAATTCACTTTATCAGAGACTCCTGATACTTGGTAAGTAAGCTCGCTTGACCATGACGATGCCTTACCATTCGCCAGGAAAATTACATTTGTTCCATCGACACAATTAGAAAATATATTTCCTGACAAAATGTTTACATCTTTGCTTTCCATTATAGCAGCAACATAACCGGAATCTAAGGCAGTCGTTGATGTTTGGATAAAGTCAGAGATGGTGTAGGTAAGCTTGTTGGGTGCTTCACATTTCAAGGCCGCAGTACCGTTTACAACCCTTACTTTAGCCTTCACGTAATCAATGGCGCCAGACAAGGCATAGAAGTCTTTTTCAATATTTTTCTCTATTCTCCACTTGCCTATTACGGGTGTAACGAATGTGCTTACCACTAACAGGATACCGACAACAGTTAACAGCTCCAGAAGGGTGAATCCTTTTTGACTAGATTCAACAGGCTGGCTTAACAAGCGTAAAACGTCAGCTATTGTGAAACTGAAGATGCACATTCTTTAACGTATTCTTCTAAATTCATTATAAAAGTATTAGTAGTGAAGCTTTTATCGCCCCTAACTTTTGGAATCCACTTTGTGGATATGTAGCGCCTTACCTTTAGAAATTTCGTTGAATTATTGACAACTATATTAAGCTCCCTAGAATCATTTGTAGACATCAGTGCTTTCGTCGCATCCATAAGCGCATCAGTACATTGGTGCTCAATCTGCGTTTCTGCGATAGCACTTTGCTCAAAAGTAACAGTGACAATCAATGCTAGTAATAATTTATAGTACATAGAAAAACCTCATCATTGGTAACGAATATAAATATAGGTTAGCATAAACTATCAAAGCAGATAACACTAAAAAAGGTCCAAACGGCAACATAGAGGTCATCTTGTATTTATTTCCTAAGACAAGCATGATTCCAGTAAAGAAAATAGCCAGGACAGAAGATATTATAATAATGGGCATCAGGCTCATAACACCAAACCAACTACCTAGGCCGGCTAGCAATTTAATATCACCTCCCCCAAAGCCATCGCGCTTTCGCCATAATCTATACATAAAGTTAACTAAAAAGAAACTAAGGAAGCCAAATATACCGCCAAGAATTGATGTTATGAAATCTATCCCCGTCAGTCCAAAATAGCTAAAAAATAGACCAAAACCAATCAAAGCGTAGTTAAGCATATCCGGCAAATAAAAACTCTGAAGGTCAATGAAAAATAGCAATATCATTATAGAAAAAAATGTTATCCACACAAAAGTTTCTGCGGTAAAGCCATATTGCCAATAACTGTAGGTGAAAAATAGCATGGTAATTACTTCCACAATTACATAGATTGGGCTAATTGATGTGCGACAAAACCTACACCTCCCTAATAAGAATAACCAGGAAAGCACTGGAATATTATCAAACCAGGAAATCGAATGCTTACAGGAAGGGCAGTGAGACCCAGGGTAGGAAAGATAAGTTAGAAGGGACTTTTTTGGAAAGTTACCGCTTAGGTTATGATCTAGGGCACGGGGTAAACGATAGATGACAACATTAAAAAAACTTCCAAAAATCAAACCAAATCCGCTGAAAATTATAATGAATCCGAGGGTCATTACAATTGTTACCAGGTAGTCTCTGCAGCATCCGCTCCGTCTTTTTTAACTTTACCGAGTTTGTGGTTGATACTAAACCATTTAGAGCTATCCGCCCTGCTAATAGCCTTAACTATAAAGTTTTTTCCTAGCATTGGCGTTCCAGAGCTTGGGCATGCATCCGAAGTCTCACCGGTTATTTCAAAATAGAAAAAATTTGTTGCAGTAGTGTCGATTGGAGTGGTGTCGCTTTCTGCTAATGTGCTACCAAATAAGTATTGGTTTATTGCAGGGCCCTTATCTACCCCTGTCCCGGTAGCCACATAACAAAAATTATCCTGATAATAGTTTTTTTGCATTAATGCAATAGATTGCAGCGTACTTCTTGCGACGTTATCCCTTGCATCAGAAACGTAACCTGAATAGGCTGGTATCCCAACTGCGGCTAATATACCAATTATAGCGATTACCACCATTAACTCGATGAGGGTAAAACCTGCAAAATTATGCTTTAGTCGGCCCATTATGAAGGCCCGTCAGACGGGTCAATTCGTTTTGATGCAACTAAGTCTCTAAGGGAGTTGGCCAACAACATTTGACCTTCTGCCTTACCCATTTGCATGGTATTTTCAATCTGAAACACCTTCCCGTCACGAATTAGACTTTGAATGGCGGTATTGCAAATCATAATTTCAAAGGCTGCGACACGGCCTGGCTTATCTATTGTCTTAAGCAACCTTTGAGTTATAACGCAACGTAATGTTTGCGCTAACTGTGACTGAACCTGACTTTGTTGTTCTGGTGGGAACGCATCAATGATACGCGTAATGGTAGATGGCGCACTGTTCGTATGAAGCGTTCCAAACACTAAGTGACCAGTTTCAGCCGCGGTTAATGCCAATTGTATGGTTTCTAAATCCCTTAGCTCACCAACAAGAATAACATCCGGGTCTTCTCTTAGTGATGCCCTTAGTGCATTAGTAAAGCTTTTAGTATCCCGCCCAACCTCTCGCTGAGTCATGACAGAAGATTTCGACTGGTGCTCAAATTCAATCGGGTCTTCTATGGTAATGATGTGACCTTTATGTGTCTGATTAATCACATCAATTAGCGCGGCCAAGGTTGTGCTTTTCCCAGACCCAGTCGGGCCAGTGACCAGTACCAGTCCTGTTTCAATAGAGGGGATTGTTCTTATAAACGCAGGTAAATCAAGTTCATCAAAGGTAGGAACCTTGGATTCAATTTTCCGCATGATCAGTGCTGGCTTTGTCCTATCCATAAAAGCATTAACCCTAAATCGGGTTTCGCCTTTTGCAATAGCAAAATCAGCATCTTTATGAGTTAAAAACTCATCATAATCCACTTCATCCATAACCTCTCTAAGAAAGGCGTGGATATGAGCTTCTTCGACAACATGGTCAAGCATAACCATGTCACCCATTTCGCGGTAGGCGATACCTTGATCCGAATGTATATGTATATCGGAAAGCTTGGTCTTATCGCTAAGCTCTAATAGTAATGGCCAAAGCATCTACTACCCCTATCTATAATTAATGTATTACGTTTAGTATTACTCGTTAACACCAATTTCTTGAGATAGAATCTCGTTTGTGCCTTCACCTGTTTGGGTGCCGATATTAATGGTTAAACGCATTGCAACAGTACTTGTAGAGCTTTCCGTAATTGCCATAAAACCCATATGCTCTAGAGAAGTGGTTGCGATAGTTGACGCTGTCGCTGCTGAAGCAATATCAGTGGCACCAATAATTACACCTTGTCTTGGGTTATATGGATTTTTAAACTTGTCCCATAAAATCTGTCTAAAGTATCCCATGGCAGCATCTCTACCACCAGTTGCTGAGCCTACTGGACAAACAACAGACATTGAATAAGTAGCATTCAGTGCATCAACGAAAGAAAGAGTATTGTCATTACCATTACACTTTGAAATTTCCGCCATCAAAAAAGCTTTGGCATTAGTAAAGTTAGCTTTTGCTGAGTTATATTTTGCTTTCTGCTGAAAACCCTGGTAGGCCGGCACACCAACGGCAGCCAAAATACCTAAAATCGCAATAACCACTAGCAATTCAATTAGGGTAAAACCTTTTTGTGACTTAAAAATTTTATTCATTACTGACTCCACTTGTACAAAAAATGTCGTTTAAAGACGATGATGAATACTATCACCGTATGCCTCAAGTTTACAATACTAAATTTAATTTAATCAAAACAACAATTCATTCTAAATGGGGTCAGTAACCACCTATTCCTAACGAAGCGAGTCTCCTAAAGTGCTCAAAAAGCCACCCTAAAAATCTTAGAGTCGCCAAAGTAGGCTTGCAGGTCTTAGTTACAGCCTTAAAGCTTCCAGACCTTACTTGAGCTTGATAACTGTAATTACTCCTTATTCTTACAGATACCATACAAACCTCTTTAAAGAACTTCTTTGAAGTTCGGTGTGGCACATCTGTGGCTTAACAGCAATAAGTACAATGCTAATGAATATGTATAAAATAGACTAAACAACTATTTATAATTGACAAAAAGATGGTGCCCCCGGCGCGATTCGAACGCACGGCCTTCCCCTTAGGAGGGGGACGCTCTATCCAGCTGAGCTACGAGGGCAATATGATGTGTTTTACTAAATTTAGAATAGTAAAGATAATTATAAAGTGTTACGACAGAATTAAACACTTAGGGCGTGCATTACTCATGCATTAATAGGCACTTATTGACAGGGTTGGAATGCGACGCTTATTGCGGGTCAGACTATTGCTGTCAGCAAATCCTGAAGAGAAGGTTAGGCTTGTAATCCACTTTCATAAATAGGGAGTGAGTTATTACTTAATGGATTCTGCTCAACACATAAGGTTTCAGTAATTTCAGGCGCCGCTGACTTAGAGAATAAATAACCTTGTCCATAATTACAGGCTACTGCAAACAATAGATCACGCTGCTCAATGGTTTCAAAACTTTCTGGAATGACCTTTAAGTCTAACTTCTATACCATGACTATAAGAAAACAAATTTTTAAAACAGCGTATAAACCCACGTCTATATTCAAAATACGGGGATTAAAACCGTTAACTTCACAAACAAATTCCAATACTAATTACAATTAGTACTTTAATGATATTAACGGCACCAGCCCTCGATACTTTAACGAAAATAGTTAATCCAGATTAAGTGGAAAAGTGGTGCAAATTTATTTGGCATCAATTGCAATAACAACACAATAAACGCCGCATGCTAGTAGTCGGCATTGAGGCTAAAAGCTTATAAGCATTACGTGGAAACGAAAATTTGGTGCCCGGGGCCGGAATCGAACCGGCACGCCGTTAAAAGCGAGGGATTTTAAGTCCCTTGTGTCTACCAATTTCACCACCCGGGCAGGTGACTAGCTCTTAATCAAAACAAGAACATGCTAAGAAGTCTGGTAACTGATCCTTCATCGCGGAGCGTATTCTAACACCTTACAGTGCATTTTATAAGAGGTAATTTGGCTTTTTTAGCCAGTTAAGCAAAAAATATTTCAAATAGTTTGAGCCATTAAAAAAGGAGGCCGCAACCTCCTTTTTAGCAACGCTGTTGTAAATTTATTTTTGTCTTACTAACTCTACACGTCGGTTAGTACTGTTACCTGTTTTTGGGTTATTTTCTACAATTGGCATATCAAATCCATAACCTTTTACAACCAGGCGGCTACGATCAATCCCTTTTTTAACTAAATAGTCCGCAACGGCCTGAGCACGCTTCTTAGATAAATTCAAGTTATAAGCTGCTTTAGATGTATTTCTTCTATCTGTATGGCCAGCAACTTCAACCTTAGCATCACCCCACTCTTTTAACACTTTAATTGCATTATCTAACACAGGGAATGATGAAGGTTTGAGTCTTGCGCTGTTTGCTTCAAACTCGACAGGTGGCTCTATTGTATCACCTAAGACAATTGTTTCCTTCTGAGGAATCAATTTACCTTCTGCTTTGATTGCCGCAGCAAGTAAAGCATTTTTATCCATGGCAAGCATCTCCGGACCAGCAGACTCACAGATTGCGTAGTTTTGATTACCTTCAGACTGGCTGATTTCAGGTAAATCTTCGCGCACAATACCGACTTTATTTATTAAAGAACCTACGCCAGCATAGGTGCGTGCATAAGCCAAACTCAAATCATTAGTTGTATTTGTATAAGCACGTCTTGCTTGAAAATATTCATTTTCTGTATCTAATAAATCCAGCAACGTTCTTTGTCCAATATCAAATTGATTTTTATATGCTACCCTTGCTTTTTCAATCGCAAGTTGATGTTGGTTACGATAAGCAACCTGCTCTTTTAAAGTGACAATGTCGTTTTGTGCTATAGACACTTCTTGTCTAACATCACGACAGGCTATATCACGTAAATCAAAAGATCTATTTAAGTTTTCTGCAGCTCTCGCAACGTTTGCTTGATCTCTAAAGCCTCTAAATAAGTTAAAAGATGCTGTTACTTCCAGCATGTCAGCGGCTAGGCCGCTATTTTCGCCATTTGTACTTACATATGGGTTTGCAGTCCCTTTCAAGTCTATTTGAGGCAGGTAACCAGAACGCTGACCTCTAACCTCTTGCTCTGTCGCCAATATGTTTTCTGCAGCTGCTAAAAAGCTTGGATTATTTTGATACGCAGTTTTTATTGTTTCGCCTATATTTAGTACTGATTTATCTTCAGAAAAATCTATTGCTGGCAAGCTTGCTGGCGGCAAATCACCATAAACACGCTGAAACTGCGCTGATACATTTTGTAAATTAGTTGCTTCAGTCAACAGGTTTGCCTCAGCCAACGCTAAACGACCACTGGCTTGCTCTAAATCAACTTTACGTGTAACACCTGCAGTCATGCGCTCCTCAATCCGATCAAAATACTGCTTGTGTATAACGTAGTTATATTGCGCATATCCCACCAACTCACGGTTACGCTGCACATCAATATATGCCTTCGTAATATTTAGTGCGATTTTTTGCATAGCGGATTGTAGCTCGTAATAACGTACTCGCGCCATATGGCCTAGACGACTCACTTCACTTGGCGTTGCAAAACCATCAAACAACATTTGACTTAACACAAACTGCGCCTGTCCCTCAGGCTGTTCTGTGTTGCCAATATTTGACGTCATGCTTTGTAGAGATCTGGCCCTATATATGATGTCAGCAACTGGGTAATAATTACTTTTTCCGGCTTTTTGCTCTTGTATAGAGGCCGTGTATGTATGTAACTTTTCTTGTACTTCTGGGTTGTTAGTAATCGTCTTTTCTACGATATCTTTATATACTTGCGGCACTTCGGCGCTAGCAGAATTGTAAGCTAACGTCATAGCTATCAATATTATAGTTCTAAATGTATATTTCATCTTATTGTTCCCCTTATATTTGCTTATATGAACATACTGGCAATCAATCTGCAAGTATCAGCGTAAAAACAAGCTTCAATCAACGATTTGAACATTTTATAATTGCATTATGCGCTTATTACATAGTAATGTTATATAAAATACTTCTTCTACAAACTATAAAAACCGTATCAAACAGGGATCTAGCTAATACGCTAGAAACGGGAGTGCAACGAAATTAAAAACAGTTTATCTTCCAAATGCCATAGTAATACATAGGACTTAACATTACAAATTTATTCAACAATTTATAACAGATGAAGCATATAACTTTTTTTAGCTGCTTTTTTTTACTGCTTGTTGCAGGTCTTGCCATTGCCAACAGCCTCCAACAGCCGGCCAATTTAGCGGAGCTGCGCTATGGCAATCAAGCCAAACAACGCATACTTGCGCTAGAATCGCTTCTTATTCACTTACAACCCGCCTCAGAATCAGGGAAACTTGAAGGAATTAATGCTTTTTTTAATGACAATATTGACTTTGTTAGCGACCAAGACAACTGGGGCGTCAGTGATTATTGGGCGACACCACTAGAGTCATTAGGTAAACAGAAAGGTGACTGTGAGGATTATAGTATTGCCAAGTACACATTTTTACGTGCACTTGGTATTCCGGATGAGCGCTTAAAAATGACTTATGTAAAAGCGCAAATTGGCGGCCCTCATAGCAAAGTGTATCAAGCGCATATGGTGCTAATCTATTACGAAACACCCTCGGCAGAGCCTCTTATTTTGGATAATCTAGTTTCAAGCATCCTCTCAAGCTCACGGCGCACCGATCTGAGGCCTGTCTTTAGTTTTAACAGTACAGGGCTTTGGATTGGTAAATCCACAAAAAGTAGCTCACTAAAGTCGCTTTCGCGTTGGAGCGATGTATTAACTCGCATTAGAAATGATGGTATACAGTACTTTAATAATTAGGAATCAACATGTCACTGATTAAACAACTATGGTTAGCAATCCTTTTGATAATGGTGCTCGCTTTTAGCGCTAGCTTTATTATCAATACAGCGACGAGCAAAAACTATCTAGAACAGCAGTTAGAAATGAAAAATACCGACAATGCTGTTTCGCTCGCCCTCTCTATTTCCCAAATGGAAAAAGACCCCGTTAGCGTCAATCTCATGCTGTCCGCTCAGTTTGATAGTGGTCATTATGAGTATATTCGGCTAACAGATCCGAATAACCAACTCATCACAGATCGTGTGAGTGAAGAGGCTAACAATGAGATCCCTAACTGGTTTAAAAATCGTATTCAAATCTCACCCAAACCTGGTGTGGCTCAGATTCAAGATGGCTGGAAACAATATGGCGTACTTTCATTAGCCAGCTCAACTAACTTTGCTTATCAAGATTTATGGAATGGTACCCGCTGGACGTTACTGTGGAGCGGTATTATTGCATTAGTGTGTGGCGTGATTGGCTCACTCATCTTAAAAATGATTATTCGCCCATTAAATGAAATGGTTGCCCTGACTGAAGCCATCGGTAATAAAAAATTTACTTCAATCAAAGAGCCGCATACGTTTGAATTCAAATCATTAGCCCGCGCTTTAAATCGCTTATCACAAAAAATCAAAGACATGCACAATGATCAATCAAAATTATTAGAGCAAATGCGTCTAGAAGCCAACTACGACAAAATCACCGGCTTAATGACTCGTAAATACTTTAACAGTCGCGTTGCCACTCATATCGAGAACAATGATAACTTTATAGAAGGCGTATTGGTTGTATCTCACCTCAGCAATTTATCAGAAATCAATCAAACACTTGGTGCTTCTGAAGCCGACAGTGTTTTAAAAAGGATGGGGTTAGCGTTAGAAGGTTATTGCAACCGACACACCACATTGATTGCTGGGCGCTTAACAGGTTCGGATTTTGCTGTATTTTCTAGCACAGCCATTGAGCCTAAAGCTTTATGTGGGGAAGTCGAGCATGCCCTGTATGAAGCAGCTGGCTTAGAAGAGAGATTTGACGACTTCTCGCTAAGAACCAGTTTTAGAGACATCAAAAAATCAGAACATCTCAATAGCTTAAAACAGCTGATCTCCACGATAAGAACCAAAACTAACGCATCAGAAACCGACATCCTTAACTTGATTAATCAAGAGGATATTACCATCTACGAAAATAGTGATGCGGCAGAGTGGCACGCTATGCTTACCTCTGCTATTACAGCAAAAAGACTACAGCTCGCCTCATTTCCAGTGAAATCTAATGCAGACAAAGTCATCCATTATGAGAGCCCTGCAAGATTACAATTAACTGAAAATGGCCCATGGCTCGCTGCTGGCGAATTTATTGCATGGGCAAGTCAGCTAGGCTTAGTAGCACAATTAGACTTGCTGGCATTAGAAACCGCCATCCATACCCTAGAGCAAGATGTGACGCGCGCTATTGCTGTAAATGTATCAACCAGCGCCATGTTTGACCCAGACTACCATGCCCACCTCAATCATCTCCTCACTAAAAATGCCTCGATTGCAGATAGACTTTGGCTAGAAGTATCTGAGGAAAGTGCCTTTGAAAACTTACCTACGTTTATTCGCTTCTGTGAATTGGCTAAGCCGCTCGGTTGTCAATTAGGGGTAGAGCACATTGGCACACGCATTAGCCGATTAGGTGAGCTGCATGAATTAAACTTAGATTACATTAAAATAGATGCTTCTATTATTCGCAGTATTGATAAAAGCCCTGGCAACAAGGCCTTCTTAAAAGGTATTTGTTTAATTGCCCACTCTATTGGATTAATGACTATTGCAGAAGGTGTGCATTCAGCACAAGAATTAGCTGCCCTACCTGAGTTAGGGGTAGATGCATCAACTGGCCCTGCCGTTAAATAATAAAAGGTATCAATAGAGTAAAAACAAGAGTGCGAAAATTTAGTGCTAAACCAGGGTTGCAGTGTGATGCAGGCGGCTTTGTTGTGAATGCTAACAAATGTGCTTCAAGCTTTGACCAGTTAAACAGCGCATGCACCTCATCCATTTCTGTTAGTGCCGCATGCTATACAATCAATGCGTCCGCTAAACTTCTTGGCTTTAGATTCTTCCAGGCCATGATGCTGGTTCTCAGCTAAATTGCACAGCCTCTATTATCTCATTTCACACTAAGTTACTGGGAAAGGTCTCATTAGGTAATATTTCACCTGTAGAATATGAACTGAAATTTCGACAAAAATCTATTGAAGTGTCTCAATTTAACTGACCATTACACACCCTCAATTTTAAAGTGCAGCAGACTGCACTTCAACATAACAGCTTATCTTAATCAATCACAATATAGTCAGGGGTAAGTGCCAAGGCATCAGTAGTGACCCCCGCTGCATCAATACCTGACAGTTTAA
>Ga0302125_10000205_pt1 | contig 33864 bp, 24 predicted proteins | sample CB4_surface_MG_FD_203111 | JGI IMG/M metagenome (GOLD analysis project Ga0302125, IMG submission 203111) | Marine microbial communities from Western Arctic Ocean, Canada - CB4_surface | ecosystem: Environmental > Aquatic > Marine > Oceanic | place: Canada: Western Arctic Ocean | collected... | reverse complement strand
TATCGCAATGTCTTTAGGGATTGGTTTTTCTACTGCAATTACTCCCTTGGTGGCAGAGGCAGATGGAGAAAACAACTTTGAAAAAGGAAAATCTTCTTTCAAACATGGGCTGTTTTTGTGTACAGTTTTAGGCATCGCATTGGTAGGGGCTGTTTTTCTGGCAAGACCTTTAATGTATGCCATGAAGCAACCCACAGAGGTGGTGGATCTTGCCATGCCATACCTTACATTGGTTGCGGTATCTCTATTGCCTTTAATTATATTTCAAGCATTCAAACAATTTAGTGACGGCCTATCGCTCACGCGATATCCAATGTATGCTACCATTTTGGCCAATATTATAAATGTAGTGCTTAACTACATGTTTATTTTTGGGAAATTTGGCGCTCCTGCTATGGGAGTTGTTGGAGCAGCTGTTGGTACACTAGTCTCTAGAGTTGTGATGGTAATTTACCTTTGGTTTTTGTTATATAGCAAAGAACAGTCTAAGGCCTTTGTAACACATATTAAGCTTTTTACCCTCTCCAAAAAAATGCTTAGTAAAGTATTTAATCTCGGGTTTCCATCTGCACTGCAAATGTTTTTTGAGGTTGCTATTTTTACAGCAGCTATCTGGCTCTCTGGGGTGCTTGGTAAAAACCCACAGGCTGCAAATCAAATAGCCTTAAACCTATCTTCCATGACTTTTATGGTTGCTATGGGCTTTGGTGTTGCTGCGATGGTACGGGTAGGAAATCAAAAAGGGCTCAAACGCTTTGATGAATTGCGCCGTATTGCTTTTTCTATCTTTTTACTGTCTACCATTTTGGCAGTAATTTTCGCCATTTTATTTTTTATCTTTCATCAATCTTTGCCTAGTTTATACCTTAATTATGACAACCCTATTGAGGCCTTAGATAATCTTGAGGTTGCAACCACGGCGGCTACCTTACTTTTAATAGCAGCTGTTTTCCAAATAAGTGATACCATACAAGTGGTCACACTAGGGGCATTGCGGGGTATGCAAGATGTAAAATTACCTACTCTTATTACTTTTGTTGCCTACTGGGTAGTTGGCTTTCCTGTCATGTATTACTTGGGTTTACACACAAGCTATGGTAGTGCAGGTATTTGGATAGGTTTATTGGCCGGTCTAACAGTTTCTGGAGTACTTTTATCCTGGAGGTTTCATGTACTGTCTAAAGAGCTAATAGCTTCCTCTTAATCTACAACTACTCAAGTGTCATTGAGGTGGTTTTTACTAGCAAGGTACTCGAGATTTTTTATTGTAATTTTGTAGTCTGTATTTTTTAATACCCAACAATAGCATAGCTTTATAATTAACACCAACTACTCATGGAATTCCCAAAATACCTTCTAGGCGATAATAGCGATTACCCATCTGCTGTTTTTGTTATACACACTGCTTTTCCTCGTTTTATTATCAATCTTGAAAATGATGAGGTAGAATGGTTAGAAGATTTTGATTCACAAGATCAAAAAGAGCTTGAAACTGAGACCGAAAATTTTATTAAAGAAGCCAGTGCCTTTTATGATAGAGAAATAGATCGCTACGAAGATGATTGAAACCCTGTTACAGTATGATGAACAATTGTTCCTGTTTTTAAATAACCTAGGCACACCCTCTTGGGATGAGTTTTGGCGTATTGTTACAGAGAAATGGTCTTCGTTACCTCTGTATGCTCTTTTACTTTTTTTAGTCTTTAAAAAATTTGGGTTAAAAGCCACTTTGATTGTCATGATTTGTGCTGCTATTATGATCACAGCTACAGATCAATTAGCAAATTTATTTAAGTACATACTATTTAAAAGACCACGTCCTTGCCGCGAGCAGGAGCTAGAATTACTCATGCGCTTTGTGGCAGATGGTTGTGGCAGGTATGGTTATTTTTCTGCTCATGCCGCAAGTAGTATGGCAGCAGCAGTATTTTTAGGGCTGTTATTAAAACCCTTTTACAAAACACTTCCATTTTTATTACTACTATGGGCGAGTGTGGTGGCCTATTCTAGGATTTATCTAGGTGTGCATTACCCCCTTGATATTATTACTGGAATGTTTTTTGGCGCTTGGATTGGACTTGCTGTTTATAAGCTTAATATTTGGGCGCAGGGGCGTTTTACTTTGTAGAGACTAAAAATAAATCCCGCCATAGCCTTGTCTTGTGTTTTTTACTATCTGTAGGATAAGGATTAATATCGTATCGTGTTATCTTCTTTTTTTGATAATCTTTAAACGTAGTTTCAAAAAGTGTACGATCCTCTTTGCCTACTAAAACTCCAAAAGTATTAGTTTTTGGGATTTGGATACTATCTTCTTTCTTCATCACAGGGATAGTGTGGCCATAGTCCCAGATAATTTCAGGTGTAAAATAGGTGAATTCATAGACAGAAATAGCTGTTTTATCCTGCCATGTTTTTAATTCAGTAAAGGATCTGTATTCTTCATTTACGAGTGTAGATGTGGCTAATGGCATCCCAAAACAAATAGCAGATACAATAAATGCTACTGTAAGATATGTAACTGTAATTATGTTTTTTTTCTTTAGTTGGCTAAATATTAAAACACCTATGCTGCACAGCACAATGCTTAAGGCTATAAGCCAAATCCAAGGAGTAGTTGGTGTGTTTTTAAGAAATATATACCCTAAAACAGGTGTTGCAATTCCAATAAAGGCTATAATTCCAAAATTAAAATAGACAGGAATTGTTTCTCGTTTATCTTTTAAGTCCTTAAATTTTCGAAATAAATACTCTATATAAAACCCAGTATTTAAGGCTAACGGAATAAGAACAGGTAGTAAGTATCTTGATTTTTTTTCTGGAATAATTGATAAAAGAAATACAGAGCAAAGGGTCCAAAGTAGTGTGAACTGATACCCCTTTTTAAAAAACACCTTGTTCTTTAAATAGGGATACAACAAGCTTATAAATGCTGGAATACACCAAATACCACTCTGAATAAAAAAGCTCCAATAGTAGTAAAACGGCCGTACGTTATAACTTGTCCAATTTGTAGTTTCTTTAGTGGTGGTAGCAATCACTTGTTGTGGATCTAATAAATAGGTGTAAATGTGCCACCATCCAGATAATAAAAGTGATACAACTAAAAATAAAAGAAGAGGGAGTACTGATTTTGTTCCTTTCTTAAACTTAAAGACAAACCCGTATGCTATTAAAAAAGGCAGTAGTAATGCGTAAAAAGAAACAGGCCCTTTGCTCATAAATGAGCATCCAAAAAATAGAGCAGCGAGTAGCATTCGTTGGTATTTTTTTTCTGGAGTACTGAAAAACAAATAGAATTGATAAATAGCCGCCATCATAAATCCATGGGTAAAAATATCCCACTGCCCATTTCTGCCAGAGAAAACAATAAAAAAAGAGGTGGCAAGAATTAAACTACTTATAAAGGCGTATCTGATATTGCCAGTGAGTTTTTTTGTAAAAGTGTAACTTATACGTATTAGTACTACAGTAATGATAGCCGCAGGGATTCTCATTGCAAAAACACTTTTTATACCAAACAAAAATGCTGACCCTGCAGAAAGCCAAGTAGGCAATGGAGGTTTTTGGTATCTTGGTTCCCCGTTTAAAGTGGTAAGCAACCAGTTAGAGTCTTGCAGCATTTCTCGGGCTGTAACAAAATTTCTTGCTTCCATTATATTTACCCACAAGGCATCTAGATGGGCTGTAAACAGTACAATACAGATAAGTGTTAGCAGCAATAAAGGATGCTCTTTAAGATACCTCATAGTGTTGTTTTTTCCAGATAAAGATATTTCGGATGTATATTACCAACCCTGCGCAATGACCTATAAATAATACAGGGTCTTCTCTTATAATTGCATAGCTCAAAATTAATACAGCACCTACAACACTCATTCTCCAAAATCCAATGGGTAATTGAGAGCTTTTGTTTTTTTCAGAAGTAATCCATTGGTATACAAACCTGAGGGTAAAGGTTAACTGAGCTATAATGCCTAGGGTCAATAACCAAGTAGGTATGGCCTTGTTTTCAAAAAGCGAAACCATATCATACTGGCCATTGTTGTAGCCGTAGATTACTATGATAACTGGAAACACCAATAAAAGCCACTGCAAGGCTTTTGGAGATTTTTGCCATTGGCCTTGTAATTGCAAATTTCTAATGTAGATATAGTAGGTGAGGGATTGCCCTAGCATAATAGCAAAGTCGTCTCTAAGGTAGCCGTAGACAAATAATAAAAAGGATGCAAGTAAACTTAACTTCCAAAATAGGGATGGGGTAACAACTTTATTGTTTTTTTCAGAAAGTATCCATTGCAAAAGCAAACGTCCAGAGAAGAGAAGTTGTGCGCAAAAACCTATGGCGTAAATAATCCAATCACTCATCCTTTGCTCGCAATGGTGTAATTAATGTATTTTTTTTTCATCCACAGATATGCAAAACAATCTAGTAGTGGCCCAAGTAACCGGTTCCAGACACCAAATTTTGCTATGCCCGCTACTCTAGGGAAATGCCGAACCGGAATTTGAATAACCGTGCCTTCTTGCAGTAAAATCATGGCAGGTAAAAAACGATGTAAACCCTTAAACATTGGGATGCGTTTTGCGTATTGTGTTTTAAGTACTTTTAAGGGGCATCCTGTATCATCCATGCCATCATTGGTAAACCCGCGGCGGATACTATTTGCAATGGTAGAAGACATGTTTTTAACAAAATTGTCTTTTCTGTCTGCACGCACACCTGTTACTAGATCATAGGTATCTATATGTTCTAGAAGCTTGTTGAAGTCTTCGGGGCTAGTTTGTAAATCACTATCTATATATCCAACAAGATCTGTAGATACATGATCAAACCCTGCTTTAATAGCGGCGCTGAGACCTTTGTTGTTTTTAAATGAGATATACCCAAAGGCTTCATTTCTGTCACAAATAGTCTCAATTATGGTAAGAGATGTATCCAATGAACCGTCATTTACAAAAAGAACTGCTGTTTTTTTTATAGCAATTTTGGTGTATGCCAACAACTCTTTTTCAACACGGTTTAAATTATCTTCTTCATTGTATACTGGTACTATGATGGTAAACTCGTACATATTGTTTTACTAAAATGTTTTTACAAAAGTATTGTTTTTTAATAGAACCTTGCCAAGATACAATTTCAAACCACATGGAGTGGGAAAGTGTAATGTCTATAAATTGTCCTGGTTTTTTGTTTGGCTAATAAACTCCTTTAAAGCAACCCCGTAAGTAGATGCTTTAATTTTAGGGGTTAAGGTATTGTATATGGTGTCTAGATATTTTGTGTTTGCATTGTAAATTTCGCTTAGGGCTAGAAAAGGAGCAATTTCATACTCTTTGTTGTTAAGTGCATAGTTTACAGTGGCTAGATAGCTACTGGTTAATACTCTTTTTTGTAGTTTGTCTATAGAGTCTATGGCTTTCATATTTTTGTCCTTGGCGGCACTAATAAGCAACTGAGTGAGATTTTTGTTTTTATCTGTGTACCGTTTGATGAGCGTTTTGTATTGGGTGTATTTTTTTTGGTTTTCAGAGCCAGTAATTACCGCGTTTTCTAGAAAATTGTTTAGTTTGGTGTTAATAGAGATGTCTCCAGGTTCTGCAAAAAATGCAATGGCACCAACCTCTCTGTCTATGTTTTGTATTTTCAAGCTCAAAAAGTATAGTTCTGGGCTTTCAATTATCTCAGAAAAATTAAAATGAGCATCTCCCTTAACCACCATAGAATCTATGGTTTTAAACGTGTTGTTTTCGCTTTTTTGGAGCAGTAAAGTACCCTCTTTCATGCCTTTTACAAAACCTGTAAGACGCATTTCATTTTCTAGTGGGGTGCAATTTATTAGGGTAATAACGCTTAAAAGCAGCAATAATATTTTTTTCATAGCAGCATGTAAATTAACATGGTAAAGATGAGTTAAAATTTCAGAAAATAAAAAGGAGCATCTCTTTAATTTATATAAGCCATAGGGTTTATCCTGCAGCCGCCAGTTGCATTAAAAAAGTACATGCCACGGCGCCAATAGTTCCAATTGCATACCCAAATACAGCCAGTAAAACACCCACTGTTGCCAAAGAAGGGTGAAATGCCGAAGCTACAATAGGAGCAGAGGCAGCACCGCCAACATTAGCCTGTGATCCTACTGCTAAAAAGAAAAACGGCGCTTTAATTAACTTAGCAACTAGTATAAGTAGTCCTGCATGAATACTCATCCACACAGCGCCAATAATGATGAGTTGCCAATTATCGAAAATGAGCATTAAATCCATCTTCATACCTATGGTAGCCACAAGTATATAAATAAAAACACTTCCAAATTTACTTGCGCCTGCCCCTTCATAGGTTCTTAACTTGGTGTAGGATAATACAATCCCGATAACAGTGGTAATAGAAATCATCCAGAAAAACGAAGAACTTAAAAAGGTAAATAAATTACGGGTTAACCCAGGAGTTAAGCTATCTACAAAATCTGTAAAAAAGGCGCTTAGGTAGCCTGCCCCAAAATGAGCAAGGCCAACAGTTCCAAAAGCTATAGCTGCAAGAATCATTAGATCTGTGAGTGACGGGTTTCTGCTCACCTGTTGTGTGTAGTTGGATACTTTTTCTTTGAGGGCTTCAATGGCAGAGGTATCTGCGCCCAACCATTTGTCTATTTTTTCAGATTTACCAATACCAATAAGTATAATAGCCATCCAAATGTTTGCTATTACAATATCCACAAAGACCATACCTCCATACAGCGCCTGGTTGTAACCATATACCTCCAGCATAGCTGTTTGATTTGCGCCACCACCAATCCAGCTTCCAGCTAGGGTAGACAAACCTCTCCATACGGCATCTGCACCCTGGCCACCTACTGCCTCTGGCCAAAAACTCCCTACTAAAAGTACCGCAATTGGGCCACCTATAATAATACCGGCTGTACCCGTTAAAAACATGATTAATGCTTTTGGGCCTAAATTAAAAACTGCTTTTAAATCTATACTCAAAGTCATTAAAACCAGTGCAGCAGGCAGTAGATACCTACTGGCAACATAATACAAGCTTGTTTTCCCGGAGACAAGCTCACCTGTTTGTGTAACACTTGTCCACTCTGGAGCAATAACGCCTGTTGTGGTAAGTAGTGCAGGAATAAAATAAGCGATAAATAATGCAGGTACAATACTATAAAAGCCCTTCCAAGGGCCCTGCTTTTTTGAGGAAGTATAAAAAATAAAACCCAGAGCTACCATTAGTATCCCAAAGACAATCGTGTCATTGGTAAATAAAGGGGTAGTGTCTTCTATAATTTGTGTGGCAGTATCTTGCATGAGTATGTTTTAATGCAAAATAGTTTTTTTAATTCAGAATTGAGAATGCAGCCCTCATAATTTTATATTTACAGACTTCTTGATGTGTTTCTATTATTTTCTGAAATTTCCAAATCAATTTGTAAACCCCTTGTGCATACTCTTGTTATATTTGTGTAAAATAGTTGTTTTATGAGATCTCTTCTAATTTTAGTATTTGTTGTGTTATTTTCTAGCTTCTCCCTTACAGCCTCTGAAGATTGGGGAAAAACAGGACACCGCACCATGGGAGAAATTGCTACCAAGCATTTATCCAAAAAGGCAGCCAAGAAAATTTCGGCGCTACTGGGGGGAGAATCTTTGGCTTTTGTGTCTACCTATGCAGATGAGATACGCAGTGATGACGCCTACAGGAAATACGCTCCATGGCATTATGTAAGTTTTCCTTTTGGCGCGAGGTATGAGGATACTCCTAAAAACAAAAAGGGAGATATTATTGTTGGGATTCAAAACTGTATAGATGTTCTTAAAGATGCAACCGCAAGCCAAAAGGACAAGGAATTTTACCTAAGAATGTTGGTGCATTTCATTGGTGATTTACATATGCCACTTCATGTAGGGCTCAAAGAAGATAGAGGAGGAAACTCCTTTAAAGTAAAATGGTTTGGCAAGCAAACCAATTTGCATAGTGTTTGGGATACAAAAATTATAGAGGGCTATGAAATGAGCTATACAGAGTTAACCAATAATGTAGATGCCTTGAGCAAAAAAGAAATTAAAACCATACAAAGTGGCGCTGTTACAGATTGGATGTATGAAAGCCGCACATTGTGTGAAGATGTATACGCAAATACTACACAGGGTGAGAATTTGGGATACAAGTATATGTACAGATATGTAAATGTGTCTAGAAAACAACTTCAAAAAGCAGGCCTGCGTTTGGCCAGTATCTTGAACGAAATTTACGGCTAGTATTACTTGCTATTTAATTAGTTTTGTCTTTAATACGCCTAAAGGTCAGGTTTATTCTTGGCTCAACCACTCTTTTTGTTTTTGGAATTTGATGTTTCCAAAACTCTTGTGTTGGCCCTCCCATAAGTAATAAACTACCCGGTTCTAATTCTATTTTAAACTTTAAATTGGTGTCTAGTTTGTGCCTGAAATGAAATATCCTTTTTGCTCCAAAAGATAAAGAGGCAATAAAAGGATGAGTCCCTAATTCTTTTTCATCATCACTGTGCCACCCGTTAGAGTCTTTGCCGTCACGGTATAAATTAAGCAGCACAGATGTAAATTTTTGATTGCTTACAGCCTCAATGTCTTGTTTGATTTTTAATAACGTAGGGCTCCACTGGTTTGGAAACATTGTAATGTTTGAATAGGTGTAGGGCTTGTTGGTATCTCCATACAATGCAGTGAGTCTAGGCTGTTTAAAAACCTTACCAAAGAGTTTTATATCATCTTCTTGCCAGGGGGTTTGCTGTTGTATTTTATCTTGAAGTACTGAGGCTTCTTGCTGGGTATAAAAATTTGGATAATAGCTTACCTGTGCATCTTTCATGGGTAAGATGATTTTCTCTAGGCCAGGGTTTTCTTCAAATAAATTCATGCCACTAGATATTGAGATGCCCAGTACATCATACCAAATTGTAATGGAATTCTTAGCATAAGAAACCATTTGGGAAGTTGTAGAGAAGCTTCTTTGTTTTGTAACATATGGATATGGACTGCAAGAAAAATCACCAGCTGGCCTATGATACACCAAACGCCTAACGTTTGTGTTTGAGGGTTTAATAATAGAAACCCTGCAATCATTTCAGTTATACCAGATAAAAGCACCATAAAACTTGGTGATGGAATATATAAAGGCATAATGCGCTCATATATTTTTGGAGTCCTAAAGTGATTGGCTCCAGCGATAACAAAAAGAAGCCCTAAAAGGTATTGGTGCCATGGAAGCATAGATCTATATTTTAAGATTTAAAAATACAATTTATAATAAACAAATAGCCTGTGGTTTTACAGTCTTATTTGTTCGAATATACGTGTAAATTTTTTGGGTAATTTGATGTGTTCTGAAATTGTAAGCGCTGTTGCAGGATGTATAAATTTTATAGAGTAGGCGTGCAGGTATAAGCCATTACCCATACCTTTATTTCCATCTGTACCATATTGGTTGTCTCCCATAATAGGATTTTGGATAGCTGCTAAATGTTTTCTTAGTTGGTGTTTTCTTCCTGTTTCTGGAATAAGCTTAACTAAGTTTAGCGCTTCGTATTTTATAGAGGCAACGGTGTCTATAACCTCAAAATGTGAAATACATGATTTCCCATCCAGAGGACTTTTAATAGTGCCACTAGCTTTTTGTTTCCCTATGGTAATGGCATAATATACTTTGTCTATTTTTTTTTCTTGGAAGGCTCTATTAAGCATCATCACAGATGTAGATGTTTTACCTATGAGTAGACAACCACTAGTAGGGTAATCTAGCCTATGTATTGGCTCTGGACGTTGCAAAGCATCTTCTTGATTGCTTCTTTTTAAGGCCTTATCAAGTGCATTAGCGATGGTGTATCTTTTGTTACCGCTCACCTCAACCCCCGGAGGTTTGTTGATAATTGCTATATACTCATCCTCATAGATAACTTCCAAAGGAATTTTAATACTAGGTTTTTTGATTGGGGTTTGATCTCTAAAAACTGTAATGATCTCCCCGCCCAAAAGAGGTGTTGCCGTGGTGCTTAAATTATTATTTACGTGCACCAAATTTGCCTTTATGAGTTTTGTAAATGCTTTTCTAGATACTATCAAAGAGAAAGTTCCTGCCCTAAGGTCAGAAAGCCTTATAGGCGCCTTAAGGGGCGGTACAGTGTAGGTTTCTAGAATATTCAAAGCCAGTAAGTAAAGGAATTTTGATTTAGATATTAAAAGTATTAAAAAACCGTCAACAACCTAGTGGTATTGACGGTTTAAAATTTTAAAGAAAAATAAATATAAAGGGCAAGGGTATAAACCTTACTCTTTTAGTAACTGTTTGGTAATTTGCCCGTACGTACTTTTTATAAACAGCAGGTAATTTCCGCTTTGCAATGCACTAATATCAATAGTACTTTCTTGGCTTGCAGATTGCAAATCTTTGGTGATAATAAGCCTTCCAGTCATGTCATAAATAGAAACACTCCTAAGATTTATATTTTGAGGGTTACTAAGAGTTATAACATCATTGGCAGGGTTTGGATACACTTTAATTGTGCGTAAAGCAGTTGTGTTTTGGGTCCCTAAATTATCGATAACAGTAAGGGTGAATTCACACTCTGCAGTAAAACCGCTTATATCCTGGGTAGATAACGTGATAATATGCACTCCCTGGGGCATTAAAGCTCCTGCAGTAGGGTTTTGATTAAACACTGTTATTAAATCTAAACAGTTATCAGTAACTACTGCTTGCCCAGTTGCAAAGTAATCTGGTAATGGGTATGGGCCATCACTTGTTACTGTTTGATCTTCTGGACATGTAATCTCTGGCGTAATACCATCTATTACGTTTACATACGCAATACAGCTATCTGTATCACCAGCAGCATTAGTAACTGTAAATTCTACTTCTACAAGGGTTCCAATATCTGTACATAAGAAGGTATCTATATCTATGCTAAAAGCATCAACACATCGAGCCCCTAATGAACCTGTATCAATCGCACTTGCAAGTATAGTTGCTGTTCCATCTTCACCAATTGTGACAGTTATGTTTTGACAAACCGCAATAGGGGTGTTGAGCCCTTCTATAACAGTAACAACCGCCTCACAGCTAGATTGGTTACCGTTTTGGTCTGTCACTGTTAAAGTAACTGTATTTGGGCCCAAGTTAGAGCAATCAAAGGTGTTTATGTCTATTGAGGTGTTACTTAAAGTACAGTTATCGAAACTTCCGCCATCAATATCTGCAGGAGTTATGGTTGCTGTATAATCTAAATCAAGAGAAATAGTAATATCTTGGCAAATAGCACCAGGTGCAGCAGTGTCTAATACAGTAACTGTTGCAAAACATTCTGAGGCCAAGCCGTTACTATCAAAAACAAGTAAGTTAACTATGTTTGATCCAATGTTTGAACAATCAAAAGTAGTAGTGCTTACCTCATAGGTAACCTCACCACAATTGTCTGAGGATCCGTTGTCTATATCTGCACTAGAAATGGTTGCAGTCCCATCTGGGCCAAGTTCTACGGTAATGTTTTGGCAAATTGCTGTGGGCGCTAAGGTGTCTTCTACAAGTACCTCTGCTGTACAAGAATTTGTGTTTCCACTACTATCTGTGACCGTAAGTGTTACTATATTCAGCCCAACATTAGAACAATCAAAACTTGTAATGTCAATACTTGCTGTTTCTACTGCGCAGTTATCTGTACTTCCTCCATCAATCATAGCTGCGGTAATATTTGCAACACCTGAGGAGTTTAGAGCCACTGTAATGTTTTGGCATATTACCTCAGGGGCAATCATATCCTCTACGGTTACAACAGCCACGCAACTTGTAATTGCTCCAGTAGAGTCAACAACACTCAGTGTTACATTGTTTGTCCCTATGTTATCACATGTGAAAGTGTCTATGTCTATAGTGGTGTCTGCTGTATCACAAAGAACTACAGTACCGCCATTTACATCAGAGGGAGTAATACTTGCCATACCCATAGCGTCTAATACAATGGTAATGTCTTGACAGATGGCCTGTGCTGTATTATTATTTACAACGGTTACCACAAAAGAACATTCACTCAAGTTTCCGCACTCATCTTGTATTTCAAAAGAATTTACGGTATCTCCAATAGGGAACATACTTCCAGAGACCAGGCCACTTGTTTGTGTTATGGTAACACTACCGCATGAATCTGTACCTTCAATAACATAATCTACCACTGCGCTACACTGATTGAGATCTGTATCTACTGAAATATCTGCAGGACAGTTAGCCACCGGTAATGTTTGATCTACTACAGTTATAATTTGGATGCAACTTGTATCCACAACGGTGCATTGTCCAGGAGTTGGAGGTATCGTCTCTGAAGCTGTCCAGGTTCTGGTTATTATTTGAGAACCACCACATAGGATTTCTACACTGTCGGTAAAGGTAATGCTAGTGTTGTCTTGTTGGCATGAAATTGCGGTTGCCTCTCCTGTGTTATCGGGAGAAGTATCTTCTCCACAGTTAATTGTAAGGTCATCCGGGCAGGTAATTACTATGCCTCCTGTAGTGTTTTCAATAACATTAGCAATAGCGGTACAAGTTGTAGTAAGTCCTGTATCACTTGTTACTTCCAATGCTACATTGGTAAGTCCAACATCTGTTATAGTAAATGAAACTGTCGTATCTAAAGGTGTTCCCGCTAACGTACTATATCCTCCACAAGCCAGTGCTACACTTTCTAAGAAATCTTGTGCATTAACAGTTGCATTTTGTGTAATATCTAAAAATACATCTAGAGGTTGAGAGTCAAACTCATAGGTGTATTCTATTCCCCAAGCGTTTACAACTCCTTGATCTGAACTAAAAGTATCTTCTACAGATAATGTCCAATCACCTTGTGTGAATTCTCCATTAAATATGCTAAGAGGGTTACTTGGCATGTAATCTACTTCTGGAAATGCATTTCCACCCATATTACATGCTAATGCGTTAATAGATGCATCATCAAGCAAAGTTATTAGGTTATCTCCAGAGCAGCCATCTGCAGCACCATTATAAACAACCGAAGCTGCTGTTCCTCCCGGTGAAGTAAGTGTAATGATCATGTCTTGAACATAAGTGTGTGAGATGTCTAAACGCAAGTTTAAATCTGTAATAGCAACATCTTGGCTAATGTTTATTGTTGTGCTAACGATGTTTAAATCTTCAATAATTAATCCTGGGCTATCCTGAGCAATACTATTTAAAACTAATACTCCAGCACCTTTACAAATGATCTCTGGCGCTAAATCTGTCACCAAAATAGTATCTGTGAGGGTTCCTGGAAGGCCTGTACAAAAATCATTAATTGCATATCCTATAGTAACAGAACCATTTCCAGCTATTGAGGGGTCAAAGGTGTAGGTAGTTCCATTTCCGTCATCGGAAACACCAATACCACTATATACGCCTCCTGTTGGTGCGCCTCCACCAAGTCCTGTTTGCACACCATCTGCAAGACAAACTTCTTCAATAGTTTCAAAAGAAGAAAATGTTGGAGGGAGGTCAAAAGCCTCTGTCCCATCAGATCTACTATTTGAGCTTCCTTGATTTGCACTAAATCCTAAACCTCTTGCAGCAAAGGCTTCCCATATTTCACACAGGTGTGCTCCTCCATAAATTGCTTGGTCTGCGGCAATAATTGCATCACGACCATCTACAAGTCCTGGAGAACAAGGTTGTAGTTTCATTGCTTCTGTAACAAGTACTAGTGCAATGTTATTTCCTGAAGTACCATTGTAAATGTCTGGATCAAAACCTTCAGTGTCTATAAGCTTCCAGGTCATATCCCAAAGCATTGCAGCCCAAACAGATCCTACGCCGTGTGGAATAGATTCTGTCATGATATCATCATAGGTGTGAGGGTTTACTGTAAAGTCTGTGCTGTAGTCATAAGTTCTAATACTTGCTCCATCAGGTCCAGATCCTGTAAGCCATGTCCCTATGGGTCTTGCGTCAGGGCCCGAATCTGCTGGTTCTATGGTCATCATAAGGGCGTAGTAATCACTCCAGCCTTCACCCATTTGTTCTTGATTACCTAAACAACCAGCTGCGCCAGCTCCTCCTGTTAATCTGTTTGAAATCCCGTGTCCATACTCATGGATAATTACTCCATTATCCAAATCACCATCTCTAGAACCACACACATACATTTGCATGGTTGGATTCCCTCCATCTCCAGGAGTTCCAAAGTTTGCGTTACAAGTTCCAGAACCGTCTTGTGCTTCTGCATTTACATAATCACTTCCTGCACCCCCGTTTCCGTAATTGTTTTCTTGAAAATTTCCAGAAGCTTCATCAAATCCGTATTGGTATACTACATCATGGATAATATTATTCCAGTAAAATAGATTGGTAATGACAGCATCTTCGCTTTGATTAGCGTTAGAGTAGGTTTCGTTAATAGGGAAATCAAATAATAAACCAGCGCCTCCATTTGGGCTATATCCTGGGTTGTCTCCATCCTCATAGGCATGGGTGTTGTTTCCCCTTGTGATAGTATATTCTGGCCCTGCAGATCCATTTGTATCATGCCATCCAAAGGGTGATGCGATTGCATTATCTGGGTTTGCCACCAGTGCTCTTGTTCCATAATTAGGAGATTCTACTGGCATTGGGTACACATTATAGTTACCCACCATTGCAGAGGGTGCTGCTAAGGCACTTTGAGGTAATGGCTCTGTGCTGTTATTTTCTAATTCTGTGTTATTTGAGTGATTGTGCGTGTTATGATCTCCCAGAATATTACACGATACGGTCCAGTTTTCTTTGTGAAGTATCTCTCCGGTAACTGCATCTACCTGAAAATTCCACCAATCTGCCCCTGTTGTTTCTTTAATTGAAAGCTCCCAAGTTATTCTAGTTCCAGTTTTCTTTGAGTAGTAGTACAGTAATTTTGCAGGAATGTCATTTTCTGAAATACCTCCCTTATTAAAGAGTGTTTTTTTGCTCGGTCCACCCTCATAAGCTATTTCTTCAAGACCATTTATAGAATACCCCATAGTATTTGCTACAGCAGATATCGCCTCAGAGGCAGTAAGGCTGGCACTATTAGAGGTTATTGTATTAGAAAGCTTATTTTTTAAATTGTTGTGTGTTACAATTGCTTTACCAGAGGCATCGGTATGAATACTAGACTCTGTCCCATACACTCCAATACCATTAATAGCTTGTCTTAGGTATATATGGTTAATGCCACTAACACTACTTGTGTGTTGGTGAGTAATTGTGATGGTATTACTCTTTTGCTGCAATAGCTCTTTTATAGATATACTAGCAGTTGCTTGTTGTTTTTTGTCATCACTCTTTTGTGCACTAAGGGTTACACAAAACAATATTGTTAAGACTTGAAGAATTTGCTTTATTTTCATAATCAGATAGGGTTATCAATTTGATTTATAGCGAAAATAACTAGAATTGAGCGGTATAACAATTTCTTAACCTTGAATTAACGCTATATTTCTTGAAAAAATATCACAATTTTCTCAGTATCACATCAAAAAACCCGAAGCTAAGCTTCGGGTTTTTTATACATCACTAAAAATCTAAAAGAATTAATAAAACAAAAAACAGCTATTTTACAATTACTTTTTTGATGAATACTTGATTCCCTGATCTTAATTGTAAGATATACAAGCCACTTGCCAAGCCATCTGTAGAGATAGTCTGGGTTGCAGTTGCTGGGTTTAACGCTTTTTCTCGTACTGTCATTCCTAGTATGTTATAAATGGTAGCGTTTAACTGTCCTAACTCTGGAGTGATGCCAGCTATGGTAACAAAGCTGTCTGTATTTGCTTTGTATACATTTAAGGCGTTTATACCAAGGGTATCTCCGCTAGAGAGTACGCTGTTGTCTTTAAATACAATAAAGAATCTATCCACTCCGCTAAGATTGCTTTGAGCTACTAGCTCAAAGTCTGCGTCCTTTAAAGAGGTAAGGGTTCCGTTTAAGGTATCTTCTAGATATACGTAGATATCTTCTGGCAAATCCATATCTGCAATACTCACCCTAAAGGCCTGTCCTGCATTTTGCCTTATTTCTAGTGGCACTCGGGTGTTTTGCATAGCATCCATGCCCATTGCGTTTCTAGCAAATGCAGTTTCCTGACTCCCTTGTAGTAACCTTGTGCTTAACTTTGTTAATTGGTTATAGGCTCCTGCGTCATATCCAGGATCAAGACCTAAAGAGAGTCCATCTCTAAAGTAGAGCTTGGTTGCAGCCTGCTGCGACTCTCCATTGTATAATTTTAATTCTACATGATAGGTAAGAATCTGAGGGCCTGTAACAAAATCTCCAGTTCCTGTGGTTGTACGCATATCTGCTGTGAAATCAAGAGCGGCATCTGATGTGCTCAATGCAGCTACCCAAAATGCTTGACCAGGAGCCATTGAAAAACCACCTGAAAGCTCATTGTAAATATCGTAATCAGAGCCATTCCAACCATATACAGCCAAACGCTCATTATCAATAACAGTGCTGTTTGCATCTATAAAGTTAGTAACTCCTGCAGCAGTATTTCCTGATATATATGAAGGGAAAGGGTTTGATACCAAATTCCATCTTCTACCAACATTATTTAGACCATCGTTATTGATAATATTAATGGTTTGATCTGTTGTCTGCATAGCACCAGTAAAGGCTACTGTAGTTCCAGGTACGCCACCTGCTGGAGGTGGGGGCAGATCCTCTGATGACATTGCCATTGCATACCCTTGCGCAGGTGTAAAGCTTCCTGTTTGTAAGTCTGTTGCGTATCTAGTATACTGTCCAGTTGCATTATCATACTGGGCAAATGCATAATCATCGCCAAGTACTTGTATGTTGGCTCCATTTGCCGTTATAAAATCTTCAATGGTCATAGCAGTAGGAGACCCTACAAAATCCCAACCGCCGCCAAGGGTGTCGTCATATACATTTACAAATCTATTGTAAATGATATCTCCGCTAGCAGTTCCTTCCACAATTAGAGAAGAAAAATCATCTGCGGTAGAGTTTAGGGTAACTGTGCCAGAATTTGCGAAATCTCCAGAAACGCTTAAAGAAGAAGTCTCGTCTATAGTAAGGGTGTTTCCAGAGGCTACAGTTACCGATTGAACTAAAGCATTTGTACTACTAGATATTAGGGGCTCATTAGTGAATGTGCCATTTATAAACACAGCATCAAGAGTGGTAGGTACAGCTCCTGTGCTCCAGTTTAAGGTATTATTCCAAGAAGTATTAACTGCTCCTGTCCAAGAAATAGAATTAGGACTGATTATATTTAGGGTATAATCTTCTACTTCCCCATCAAAGCCTTGAAGGCATGAAGTAGGATATGCGTTGTACTGAGTAGATACTCTCATAGTAGTTTGCCCAACAGAGGCATTTGATGGTATTAAAATAGATAAAGGGCTTTGTGATGTTAAGCCATCATTTTGATTATTTGTAGCCCCAAGATTATACTCTTCACCTGCATCATCAAAATCACAGTTTTGATTCCAATCTATCCAAACCATAGTGCCAGTTGTCCATGGGCCGTCGGTATTTACTTGTACTGATAAGACATAGCTAGCATCTCTCTCAATAGTGGTACTTATGTTTGTGTAGTTGCTGTATCCTGAGGGTTTACCAGAGGTATTATCAATCGTGTTAAAAACCACTCTTGTGGAACTGGTCTGGAACTCAGTAGTTCCTTGAGAGGAACATCTAGTACAATTTTGGGTAGTAAAGGAGCTTACTGATGAAAAATCACCCTCCCCACAACTATTTTTAGCCTTAACCCTCCAATAATAGGTTGTTGATAGGCTTAAAGAGGCTGCAGTATAGGAATTGGTTGTTATATTTTCGCTTACTATAATTGAATTGAATTCAGCATCTGTAGCAATTTCAATATCATAAGTACTTGCATTTGAAATTGCATCCCATGAAAAAACAGGAGTCAAGGAAACACCTGTTTCACTATTGCTTGGTGATGTTAAATTTAAAGGCTCAAAAGTTGCGTTTAAAATGTTTAATGTCGCATTTATATTTCTTGTAATTGAACTAGAGAAGGCAGTGATGTCTATCAAATATGAGTCTGGCATCACTGAATTTAAATCACCAACAGTCATGGTTACAGTTCCACTAGAATTGATAGTTGTTGGACTAAAACTTACTGACGAACCTATGGGTTCACCAGAGGTTGAAAAGCTTACAGTTTCTGAAAAATTATTTAAAAAATTTACCGAAATATTGTAGGTAGCTGAAGTAATACTATTTGAGCACAGTTCTACAACTCCTGTTGTGTTAGTTACAATAAATGTTGGGTCAGAGGCGCTAATTGTAAAATTGCTAGTGTTAACGTTATAAAAAATATTATCTGCCGCTTCAACTAGTATTCTTGCTTGAGTGGTAATATTATTTGGAATTACAATGGTATGTGTTCCATCATTAGCTGTGCCTGAAGCCAGCGTTATTGGAAAACTAATACCACCATCTGTTGATAACAAAATGTTCATGTTTTGACTATTCACTGGTGCTTGATTTGTAGCACCAACTACCCAGTTAATCGTTTGTGAAGAGCCAACTGGCCAATCAACATTTGTTGAAGGACCATCTACTGTAAATGGTGTAATATCTTGAGTTGTTACTTTTATATCATCTCTTGCACTATTTGCACCTCCAGCAACATTATCTCTTACAACCAATGAGAAATTCATATCTCTTGCAACCGAAGGAACTACCTCCCATGTACTTGAGATACTTCCTGCTATTACTGTTGGTAATGCAGGCATATATCTATTAGGAGTGCTTATTGATGGGTTAGACCTAAAAGCCGGCCCAGAGGTACTTGTTGAGACCGGCGGCATGGTTACTACTTGATTATCTATTTGCTCCCAGTTATAGCTTAACACGTCATTTTGATTTATATCTGAGGCGTTTCCTCTTAGTACAAAAGGAGTTGATTTTGGGATTGAGTAATCTTGACCCTCGCTAATAATTGGAGCACTATTACCTGTTGCTGTCGTTTGTGCACAATTTGCTGTAGACTGTATTTTATTCCACATTTCAGTGATGCTTACAGAATGAAAGTGATCATCACTATTGTTTTGTACATTAGGGGCACAAATACCGGCGTAGCCCATAATCGTAGATGCGCTACCTGGCTCTACTGCTGTTGAATTATTTCTATTACAACCATTATTTTGGGTATGATTTGCCCCAAACTGATGCCCCATTTCATGAGACACATAGTCTATATCATATGGATCTCCTGTAGGAGTGCCAATACCCGTAACACCTCTTGCTTTAGAGCCATTAATGCAGACAACACCCAGTCCTGCAAGACCAGAGCCTCCAATGCTAAAAATATGGCCTATATCATAATTTGCACTTCCAATAGTATTGTCACAAATTGTTTGCACTTGATTAATCATTGTTCCAGCATTTCCGTCAGTAATACCATCTGTGGCGGCATCTAGAAAAATAATCTGATCATTGTTGCCAACAATTTCCATTCTCACACCAAGATCACGCTCAAAAACACCATTTATTCTTGTCATAGAGGTGTTCATAGCAGATAAGACAGCTGCTTTTTTTGTGTTATCTGATGCATTATTTGCCACTCCTTGGTCATTGAGATGAAATTCTGCGTACTCTCCCGAGCACACCAGAGCTAGGCGAAATGTTCTTAAAAGCCCATCATTTGCATTTTTTTGAGTGTTTTCAATCACTTTATTACTCTTGAGTTGTGTATTAACTCCACATCTAAATTCTTGATCTCTTTGAGGTAGGCTTGATCTGCTGTAGGCAATGTAGTAATCGTTGTTTTTTGTATATGGGTCTATATAAAAAGAAGGTTTATCCCCATAAAATATAACACCATGAAATCCGTCTGTTCCAAAACTAATTCTTGCCACCGCAGATGTATTATCAACTCCTTTGGCAACATACGATGCAATCATAGGAAATTTTAGAGTAAGTTCTTCTGATAGTGAGGAGGCCTTTTTTATTGAAAACTTCTGTACGCCATCTGGCGTTGGTAGTTCAATTAAAATCAATTCATTTACTTTTGCAAAGGAGAGCTCTTTTTTGAGTTTTTTAGTATCTAATTCATAAATTTTATAATTAGTAGGGACTGTTTTTCTGAGTTTAAGGGATGTATTAGAAAAATTAGTTTTTTCAACATCTATTAATTTCCAATTTGATGATTGAGAAAAACTGAAAAAAGTTACAGTGCATAAAAGGATGGTAAGTAGGTATTTTTTCATAATTCATTGAATGTTTAAAAGTAAATATACATGATATGTTACTTGAAATATGTTAAATAATTGCCTAAAAAAGAGTTAATTGTATTTCCACCTCTTTTAAAAAAAAAAACACAAAAAAAACCCGAAGCTGAGCTTCGGGTTTTGAATTGTAATTAAGTAAGATTATAGTCTGAAACCAAATCTCATCATTCCGTTAACACCACCACCAAGTGTCATTGAGGTATTGTCTTCAAGGTTAACGTCTAAACCGTAACCTACTTCAACACCAACATATACTTTTGGCATGATATAGTAGTCTGCTCCTAAGAACACACCAGCTCCAAGTGTAAATACACCGTCAGCACCTTCTACATCATCGACTCTAATTACTTCTGTAAGTTGATCACCTGTATTTGGGTCAATCACTGGATTACCATCTTCATCTTCCACTAGTCCAAAAACATCTACTTCGAAGTCTGATTGACCAGTATAAGTCATTGATGCTCCGTAACCCCAATACGTTGATAAACGCTCAGCACCTGCAAAATGATTTTCAATACCATATCCTAATCCAAGTGAGTAGTTAGTAGGTGTCAATCTATCTCCATCGTTTCCGTAGTCTAGAGATGCAGACCAACGAACTGCTTTTTCTGCAGATTCGAATTTTCTCATTGTAACAGTAGCTCCTCTATCTGCAAACATTGCTGCACCATCAAGGTTTGGCATAAATTGCATTTCAAAAGCAGTGTCTCCTTCAGCAGGCTTATTAAAAGTTCCTGCGTTAGTTGTAACTTGTGCAGAAGCAAAACTAAAACTTGCTAATGCTGTAAAAAGTAGTAATTTTTTCATAATAAAATTGTTTGGTTAATTAATATGGGCCAAATTTAATAACTTTATTCTAAAAAAAAAGCTTTTAATCGATGTTTTTAAACGTTTTGCCGTATAACAGGGCCTCACAGTCCTATATTTTTTATGATTTCGTCTTTTTTTTTATGCTTTTTAACCCATTTTATTGCTTTTTATGTGATAAATTACTAAAAAACCCCATGTATTTTTGATACATAGGGTTGAAAACTAATAAAAAAATGAGATTTATTTAATCATTTCATAGCTTCTATTTATGAAAGCCGTCATGTCTTCACCTTTTAATAGCCCTTTACTTAGTTTGGCTAAATCTAAGGCTTGATTTACTAAGCGCTCCTTTTTCTTGGCAGTCTTGGTATTTAAAATCTCTGTTACCAGCTCGTGGTTGGTGTTCACAATTAAATTGTACATATCTGGCATGTTACCCATACCAAACATGCCACCACCGCCACCATTTTGTTGCATCTCTTTCATGCGGCGCATAAATTCTGGCTCAGTGATAATAAAAGGATTAGACTTGCTATCCATGGCTTCTAGCTGCACAGAGAATTTCTCTGCCGGTATGGTATCGGTTAAAAAGGTTTTTAAGGTTTCTTTTTCCTGGTCAGAAAGTTTAGAGATAGCCTCTTCATCTTTTTTAATTAGATTGTCTATATGATCTCCATCTACTCGTGCAAAAGAAATTTTCTCTTGAGAGGTTTCCATTTTCTGGATAAGGTGAGATATAATAGGAGAGTCTAAAAGCAGTACTTCATACCCTTTATCTTTTGCAGCAGCAATATAAGAGTGTTGCTCTTCTTTATTACTGGCATACAATAAAACTAGTTTGTCATCTTTGTCTGTCTGTGATGGGCTTAATTTTTCTTTAAGTTCTGCAAAGGTATGATAGTTTCCATCTACCGTTGGGTACAACATAAAGTCTTGGGCTTTGTCAAAGAATTTATCTTCGGTTAACATACCATACTCAATCACTATTTTAATGTCATCCCATTTTGCGTTAAACTCTTCACGGTTGTCATTAAACAAACTCTTTAATTTATCACCTACTTTACGGGTAATGTAACTTGAGATTTTCTTTACAGCGCCATCTGCCTGCAAATAACTACGAGATACATTTAAAGGAATATCTGGAGAGTCTATCACACCGCGAAGCATGGTCAAAAATTCTGGCACAATACCCTCTACGTTATCTGTAACAAACACCTGGTTTTGGTATAACTGTATTTTATCCTTTTGGATTTGCATATCCTTGTTCATCTTCGGGAAATATAAAATTCCAGTAAGGTTAAAAGGATAGTCAACGTTTAAGTGTATATTAAAGAGTGGCTCCTCAAATTGCATAGGATACAACTCTCTGTAAAAACCGCTGTAGTCTTCATCCTTTAATTCACTTGGCTGCTTGGTCCAAGCTGGGCTTGGGTTGTTGATGATGTTATCAACCTCTTTGGTAGGTGCAGCATCTTCTTCTTTGGCATCTTCTGGCTTTGGAAGGGTCTCTGTCTTCATTCCAAATTTAATTGGAATAGGCATAAACTTATTATACTTAGTTAAAAGCTCAGTAATTTTAGCTTCTTCTAGAAATGCGACCTCTTCCTCGCTGATGTGCAGTATAATCTCAGTACCTCTGTCTGTTTTTGTTCCCTCAACCAAGGTGTAGTTTGGAGATCCATCACAACTCCAATGTGCTGCAGGTTCATCCATATAACTCTTTGTGATAATCTCTACATTATCTGCAACCATAAAGGCAGAATAGAAACCAAGACCAAAATGCCCAATAATTCCGGCATCTTCTCCTTTTTTGTCTTTGTACTTTTCTATAAACTCCTCTGCGCCAGAAAAAGCGATTTGATTGATGTATTTCTCTACCTCATCTTTTGTCATTCCAACACCTTGATCGATGATATGCAATTTTTTACCTTCCTTATCTATTTTGATTTCAATAAAAGGAGTGCCGTATTCTATTTTAGCTTCTCCAATATTGGTTAGGTGTTTAAGTTTTAATGTTGCATCTGTAGCATTACTTACTAGCTCACGTAAAAAGATTTCGTGATCACTGTATAAAAACTTTTTTATAAGCGGGAAAATATTTTCTACCGATACATTAATAGTTCCTGTACTCATGTTCGTATAATTTATTGAATTATGATTTTTATTTCTTCGGAAATATTACATTCCATAATTACTTAGTCAAAGAAAATACCACGTTTGATTTTGTGACAGGTTGTCATTTGTTTTATTTTTAACACAACATTGTGTTTAACCAATATTTAAATTAATTGAACGTTTTGTATTTTTACACAACAAAAATACATTCTGTTATGGCTACAAAAAAAACAACTACCACCGCTGCTAAGAAGACGACAAGTAAAACCAAGGCAATTACCAAAGATGTGATTGTATCTGCATATATGGAATATGTGCTTATGGAAGAGAAAACCCCTAAAAGCGTCTATAAGTTTGCCAAGGAGCATGCCATGACAGAAGCAGATTTTTATAAATTTTTTGGGAGCTTTGAAAACTTGCAGCAAGGTATTTGGACTGCGTTTTTTGACAATGCGATGCAACTAGGGCAAAAAAATCCTGAGTATGCAACCTTCAGCAATCAAGAAAAAATGCTGACTTTTTTCTTCACCTTCTTTGAACTTTTAACAGCCAATAGAAGTTATGTCATGTTTGCCTTACAACAACACGGAGATATGATGAAGAATCTATCTCAGTTAAAATCCTTGAGATCTCACATTAAAGAGTTTGCAGCCACCTTGATTGATCAAAAAAACGAGGAAAAATCTTTTAAGATTTTAAAACAGCCTGTTTCTGTGTTTAGTGAAGGTGCCTGGTTACAGGCGCTGTTTATTATGAAATACTGGATGGAAGATAATTCTGCTTCTTTTGAGAAAACTGATGTTGTTATAGAGAAATCTGTACGTGCCATTTTTGATGTTTTTGAAACGACTCCTTTAGAGAGTGTCCTAGATTTTGGAAAGTTTTTGTGGAAAGAAAAAATGAATTAAACGCATGTTTTTTATTTTCTAAAATTTCAGAGTAAACCACATTAAACATTTGGGTTCCAAATAGCCTCAAACAAACCAACGCCCCCATGAAAACAATTGATAGTATACCTACGGGTAAAATATCACGAGCCACAAGGCTAGTGAGAACAGGTGTTAAAGTTGGTATCAATCAACTTAAATACTACGGAGACACTATAGTTGATCCTCAAAACGCCAAAGAGAAACTCAATCAAAATAATGCCAGCGATATCTATGATGGATTAAAAAACTTGAAGGGCTCTGCCTTAAAAGTTGCCCAGATGCTAAGCATGGAAAAAAACATTTTGCCAAAGGCATATGTAGAACAATTTTCATTAGCACAATTTTCTGTACCACCGCTTTCGGCTCCTTTGGTAAGAAAAACATTTTTTAAATACTTTGGCAAACATCCAGAAGATCTCTTTGATACCTTTAATTCAAAATCTATCGCTGCCGCTAGTATTGGACAAGTGCACCAGGCAACAAAGGATGGCAAAGAGTTAGCCATTAAAATTCAATACCCAGGAGTTGCAGATAGTATTAGCAGTGATTTGGCCATGGTAAAACCAGTTGCTATAAAGATGTTTAACATAAAAGGCAAAGATAGTGATAAGTACTTTCAAGAAGTTGAGCAAAAACTTCTTGAAGAAACAGATTATATCCTAGAGGTCAAACAAAGCCAGCAAATGGTTGCAGATTGTAAGCATATTGAGCATCTAATATTTCCAGACTACTACCCAGATCTCTCAAACCACCGTATTATTACCATGGATTGGATAGATGGTGAACATTTAAGCGAATTCACTAAAGTAAATACAAATAAAGTATTAGCAGACAAACTAGGGCAGGCCCTTTGGGATTTTTACATGTACCAGATGCATGAATTAAAAAGAGTGCATGCAGATCCTCACCCAGGAAACTTTTTGGTTACTCCAAAAGGGGAGCTGGTTGCCATAGATTTTGGCTGTATAAAGGTAATTCCTGATTCGTTTTATATTCCTTATTTCGAGTTAGCGATTCCAGAAAACATCAATAATCCAGAGATGTTTACTAAAAAATTATATGAATTAGAAATTCTAACCCCTTTAGATACTCCTGAAGAAATTGCTTTTTTCTCTACCCTGTTTCATGAAATGCTAAGCCTATTTACCCAGCCTATGCACAATAAAACTTTTGATTTTAGTGATGAAACTTTTTTCAGTAAAGTGGCAGATCTAAGTGAAAAGTATTCAAAAGACACTCAGTTACGTAAAATGAACGGTAATAGAGGCTCCAAACATTTTCTATATATTAATAGAACCTTCTTTGGTTTGTATAATTTAATGAATGATTTAGGGGCCAAAGTGCTTGTAAATAATTACAAAACCTTAAAAAAGTAAAATTGTTTAATTTTTTCACTTAAAAGTTAAACAATATGTATATCTTGTACTTAATTATAATAGATAGTAGTTTTAATTACTATTTTATTGGTTAGGTTGTTTAAAAAAGGGAGGCTGGTTGCCTTCCTTTTTGTTTTACTCTAATAAATCTGGTCTTCTCTTTTGAGTATTTTTATAGGCCTGATCTTCTCTCCATTTTTCAATATTAGCACCGTGACCACTCAAAAGCACATCTGGCACCTTCCAGCCTTTATACTCTGCGGGTCTAGTATAGGTGGGTGGCGCTAATAAACCGTCTTGAAAGCTGTCTGTAAGTGCGCTTGTTTCATTGCCTAAAACTCCAGGTATTAATCTTATTACAGAGTCACAAACAATCGCCGCCGCTAACTCACCGCCACTTAGTACATAATCACCAACAGAGATTTCTCTAGTGATAAATTGATCACGAACCCGTTGGTCAACTCCTTTGTAATGACCACATAAAATAATAATATTCCCTTTAAGAGATAATTGGTTTGAGATACCTTGATCCAGTGTTTGGCCCTCTGGTGTCATGTAAATTACCTCATCATAAGTTCTCTCTGCTTTTAAGCCGCTTATGCATTTGTCTATGGGTTCTATCATCATCACCATGCCAGCGCCTCCTCCAAATTGATAGTCATCAATTTGGTTATAGCTATTGGTTGCAAAGTTTCTTAGGTTGTGCATATGCACCTCTACCAATCCTTTTTCTATGGCGCGCTTTAAGATAGAGGCCTCAAAAGGACTTTTTAGTAATTCTGGTAATACGGTAATAATATCGATACGCATAGCCATGGTGTTTTAACTTATTTATTGATCACTTGATATAGTGCAAAGAAAGTTTAAAAAGGCTTTTTTCCTTTTTGTTTGTTTCTTTGATTGAAATTTTTATCTCCTTTAGTTCTTGCCTTTTTGTACTTTAATTTTATGATTCTTTTGTAAGAACCACCTTGATTGGTTTGGCTGTTTTTCTCGCTCTTTTTATGAAAACTTGTGCCACCTTCTTCAAATTGTTGCTTGTGAGGGTTTTCTCTCTCTAGGCTATCTGGTTGTTCCTCTAGAGTTAGTTTTGTCGAAATTTCAACCTCTTTTGCAATGGCTATTTTTTCAATAGTCATGCCCATGAGGGTTTCTATATCCTCTCTAAAGGGTTGTTCTTTTTCTGTGGTAAGCAGTATTGAGGTTCCTTGAGCCTGGGCACGCCCAGTTCTTCCAATACGGTGCATGTAATTTTCTGGGAACCTTGGGGTGTCTACATTTATAACATGACTTACAAGATCTAAATCTAAACCACGTGCCATGATATCTGTAGTAACTAAAATGCGGGTTGTGTTGGCATTAAAGTTTTCTATGGACCGAATACGATAGTTTTGTGTTTTGTTGGAGTGTATAACAGCAACATCATCTTTAAAGGTTTCTTGTAATAGTTCATACAGTAAATCTGCCCTTTTTTTATTGGGAACAAACACCAATGTTTTTGTAAAAACCTCTTTGTCTTTTAATAAGTGACAAACCACATTTGCCTTGGTGTAGAAGTTTGGCACATTATAGGTGGTTTGTTTGATATTATCTAAAGGAGTACCACTTACCGCAACAGATATCGTAGTTGGGTTTTTAAAAAAATCATTAATAAACACAGCAACATCATCTGTCATAGTTGCGGAGTACATGATGTTTTGTCGTTGTTCTTGAAGCAGTTCAAAGATATTGGTGAGCTGAAACCTGAAGCCCAAATCTAGCATTACATCTACCTCATCAATCACTAGTTTTTTTATGTGCTTTGTTTTAAGAGCGCGGCTTAAAATAAGGTCATAGAGTCTTCCTGGAGTTGCAACGATAATATCTGCACCCTCCCACACAGCTTCTTTGTGGGTGTTAATGTTTACTCCTCCATATACACCAACCACTCTTATAGAAGAGTATTTACCAAACTTTTTAATTTCATCAACTACTTGTAATACAAGCTCTCTTGTGGGTACTAAAACCAAAATGCGTGGGTCTATTTGCTTAGAAAACTTTAATCCGCTTATAAGAGGGAGCATATAGGCAAAAGTTTTCCCTGTACCGGTTTGGGCAATACCTACCACATCTTTCCCAGACCCAATTGGAGCAAACGACTTTGTTTGAATTTCTGTGGGTGTATCATACCCCAAATCTTCAATTGCAAAATGTAATTGTTTGTTAATTTTAAAATCGTGAAAAGAATCCATAAGTGGTATTTTGGGCAAAGCTACAATTTATAATTTAGGTGTTTCCAAAGTATAATGTAATACTTGATTGTTTTTCACTATAGTATAGCCAATTGAAAAAAGCCACCAACACAAGGTCTATGGCTTTATTTTTTGAGTTATTGTATCATTACAAAGGTGTGTTGCACCAGGGCTAACAATTAGTAATAGGTGTATCTTCTTACCTTGGCAATATGTTTTGCAAGTCTAATTACTTGATGGCTATACCCATACTCATTATCATACCACACATAGATTACTATGTTTTTACCATCTTTAGCAACAATAGTAGCATTGCTGTCAAATATAGAAGGCGCTGAGGATCCAACAATATCACTAGACACTAATTCATTGTTTAATGAATATTTAATTTGTTCTACAAGGTTTCCCTCAAGTGCGTATTTTTTTATGGTTGCATTCAACTCCTCAATAGAGGTTTGTTTTTTTAATTCTAATTTTAAAATAGCCAATGATCCGTTTGGTACAGGAACTCTAATTGCATTAGAGGTTAGTTTTCCTTCAAAAGAGGGTAATGCTTTTGTTACTGCTTTTCCAGCACCTGTTTCTGTAATAACCATATTTAAGGCAGCTGCACGACCACGACGGTGTTTTTTGTGCATGTTGTCTACCAGGTTTTGATCATTGGTGTAGGCGTGTATGGTCTCAAGGTGTCCTTGCACCACACCAAAACTATCTTCAATAGCTTTTAAAATTGGAGTAATAGCATTTGTTGTACAAGAGGCTGCAGAGAATATATCTGTATCATCAGGGTTGTTCTGGGTGTGATTCACACCGTGTACTATATTTGGAATCCCTGCTCCTGGAGCTGTAAGTAATACTTTGCTAGCTCCATTAGGGATTAAGTGACGGCTTAGTTCTTCTTTATTTCTAAAGGCACCCGTGTTGTCTATAACTAAAGCATCTTGAATTCCATAAGATGTGTAATCTATATCTTCTGGGCCTTTGGCAGAAATCATATGTACCGTTGTACCGTTAATAATTAATGCACTATTTTTTGCGTCTACAGTTACGGTTCCTGGAAAATCTCCGTGTACAGAATCATACTTTAATAAAGAAGCTCTTTTTTCTAATACAGTTTGGTCTATAGCACCACGAGTTACTATTGCTCTGAGGCGCATTAGGCTTCCTTGTCCTGTTCGTGTCATCAGCTCGCGAGCAAGCAAACGACCAATTCTACCAAAACCATAAAGCACTACATCTTTTGGAGTAATGTCTTGTTTGTCTTTTGCGTTTTTTAATTTTTCTGAAACAAAAGCAAGCGCATTGGTTTGTTTTTTCTCTAGGTGAAACTCATAGGTTAGTTTACCAATGTCTAGTTTTGCAGGAGGAAGATTAAGCGTTTGAATAGCCTGAGCAATTTCTACTGAGTCAAAAATAGAGATAGGTTTTTCTACAAACGCTCCCGCATACTCATGAAGATTTAAAATCTCACTAACATTTCTATCAATTAATTGATTGCGAAATATGATCAGCTCTATTGACTTGTCATACCATAAATCACTAATGATATTAATAAATGAAACGGCTGCCTTGCGGCGATCTGTTTGAAAAGACAGTTCTTTTTCATAAACGTCATCAAAACTCATAGGTGGTGGTTTTAGGTGTTTTTGTAAAACAAAAACGGTTGTTTAAATCTTGCGCAAAAGTAATTATTTTCTCGGGTTTTGAGTATAAAACAATGTAAAAATATAGTTGCTAAGTAGTTGCTTATTATATGGTATGATCTAAAACCGCGATTCTTGTTTTTTTTTAAAAATATAACTACAATGTCTCTGCTTTTTTATTTATAAACTTCATTTTTATGGGTTGTGAGGTATTGCGTCTGTTTTTGATTCAAGTATTTTGTATCCTCCAACAGATACTGCTCCTGCAACAAGAGCCATCGAAAATAATTTTATAGTGTATTTCAAAAATTAATATTCCTTAACATATCAGTATTTCATACCTTTGTGAGTATGCAAATTCCATTTTATAAATATCAAGGGACAGGTAACGATTTTGTGTTGATTGATAACCGGCAACAAAAGTTCCCTATAAACGATACTACTTTAGTAGCCCAGTTTTGTGACAGAAAGTTTGGAGTAGGGGCAGATGGACTCATTGTTTTAGAGGAGCATCCCTCTCAAGATTTTTCTATGATTTATTATAATGCAGATGGAAATCAAAGCTCAATGTGTGGTAATGGTGGTAGGTGTATAGTACATTTTGCTGCTTTTTTGGGAGTGATAGATACTCAAACAGCGTTTATGGCCATTGACGGTGTGCACCTTGCAACTATAAAAGATGACAATGTAGCACTACGCATGACAGATGTATCTCACATTGAAATTCATAAAGAGTTTAGCTTTTTAAATACAGGTTCTCCCCATCATGTAGAAATGGTCACTAACCTAGAGGATATAGACGTTGTTGATAAAGGACGTGCTATAAGAAATAACCGCTACGGCGCTACTGGGGCCAATATAAATTTTGTTTCTAAAATTTCTGAAGACACCTTCTGTGTAAGAACCTATGAGCGTGGTGTAGAAGATGAAACCCTCTCTTGTGGCACTGGTGTAACAGCTGTTGCTCTGGCGATGTTTAAAACAAAACAAACTACCAGCTTAAAAGTATATTTAATCACACCGGGAGGAGATTTGTCTGTTTCTTTTGATAAAAAAGAGAACACTTTTACAAATATTGTTCTAAGTGGACCAGCCACACAGGTGTATAAAGGTATTTGGGAAGTATGATCTTACAAGAAAAAAACATACACCTTCGCGCCTTAGAGCCTACAGATTTAGATTTTTTGTATGCCTTAGAGAATGACACCAATCTTTGGAAGGTTAGCGAAACCATTACGCCATTTTCTAAATATGTGCTAACCCGTTATCTAGAAAATAGCCACCGTGATATTTTTGATGTAAAGCAGTTGCGTTTAATGATAGAACACTCACAAACAAAACAGCCTTTGGGTTGTATAGACCTGTTTGATTTTAACCCTCAGCATCACAGGGTAGGTGTGGGGCTTGTTATTTTTGATGCTGCCCATCGAGCAAAAGGCTTTGCCACAGAAAGTTTGAATTTAATTTGCCAGTATGCTAAAGAGCATTTGCAAGTACATCAAATCTTCGCAAACATATCTGAGCAAAACAAAAAGAGTATCTCCTTGTTTGAAAAGGCAGGATTTTTAAAAACAGGTGTTAAAAAAGACTGGACTTATCACCAAGGAACCTATCAAGATCAATTCTTGTATCAATATATAGTAGCAGACAATTAGATTAAAAATAAGGAAGCCCCATGTATTTAAAGAAAATTTTATTGACAGTAGTTTTATTAGGCCTAGTTGGGATGGCAGGTTTTTCATACTATGTATACCAAAATATATTTACTCCCAATACAGGGTTTAATAACCCGCAAGCAAATGTTTTTATACCTACAGGTGCCACATTTAAAATGGTACAAGAAGAATTGAGCCCACTGCTAAAAGACATGAACACTTTTGTTACTGTTGCCCAAAGAAAAGGATATAGTTCAAACATCAAAGCAGGGCATTTCATCATCAAAAAAGGGAGTAACAACAACGAAATAATAAATAGTATTAGATCTGGAAATATTCCTGTTACTATAAAATTTAACAACCAAGAAAGACTGGAAAATCTTGCTGGACATCTAGCCAAACAAATAGAGTTAGATAGTATCTCTTTACTAAATGCCATGTTGGATGTAGATTTTTTAAAAGCATCTGGCTTTACTCAAGATACTGCTCTTGGCATGTACATTGCCAATAGCTATGAGGTATATTGGAATACAAGCCCTAAAGCATTTTGCCAGAAAATGCTTAAAGAGTACAATGCCTTTTGGAATACCTCTAGATTAGCCAAAGCCAAAGCAATCTCTCTCTCAAAAGATCAAGTAATGGCATTGGCGGCTATTGTACAAAAAGAAACGGCTATGATACAGGAGAGGCCAACGGTGGCTGGCTTGTATCTCAATAGATTAAAAAAAGGTATGTTGTTACAGGCAGATCCTACCGTGATTTTTGCCAAAAAGAAGACTGAAAATAATTTTAAGCAAGTAATAAAACGTGTCTTGTTTAAAGATCTTAAAATTGCTTCACCTTACAATACCTATAGATACTCTGGAGTACCACCTGGGCCAATTACCATGCCAGATGTTTCTGCAATAGATGGGGTATTAAACTATAAAAAACACGGGTTTTATTTTATGGTTGCAGATGTTGAGAATTTTGGATATCACAAATTTGCTAAAACACTATCTGCCCATAACCGAAATAAAAAACAGTATGTTAACTGGATTAACAAGCAAGGAGTAAAAAGGTAGTTTTGTGCTACACCGTTTTTTGTACTACCTCAAATAATTGCCCTTGGTCACACTTTAAGGTCTTTGACGGGTATTTTAATAGCAGCGCATAATCATGTGTAGCCATTAAAATGGTATTGCCATTATTATTAATCTCTTGCAACACCTCCATAACTTCAACACTAGTTTGCGGATCTAGATTACCTGTAGGCTCATCTGCTAGTATAAGTTTTGGGTCGTTTAACAAGGCTCTTGCAATGGCAATGCGCTGCTGCTCTCCGCCAGATAACTCATAGGGATATTTTAAGTTTTTGGATTTCATGCCAACTTTATCCAACACCTGATCAATTTTAATATCCATTTCTTTCTTGTCTTTCCAACCTGTGGCTGTTAATACAAAAAGTAAGTTGTCTTTAACGGTGCGGTCATTTAGTAATTTAAAATCTTGAAATACCACACCTAGTTTTCTTCTTAAAAATGGAATGTCATTTTCTTTTAAAGTGCCTAAATCATACCCTACAATAGTACCATCTCCTTTGCTTAAAGGTAAATCACCGTAGAGGGTTTTCATAAAACTACTTTTACCGGTTCCAGTTTTACCAATAAGGTATACAAACTCCCCTTTTTCTATGCGTATAGACACATTATCAAGAATTAAATTTTCTTTTTGAAAAATGGAGGCATTTATAAGTTCTAAAACTGCTTGAGACATGTACTAGTATTTTTTAACAAATATAACAGAAAGTGTTAGTTATCTTCTTTATAAGATGCATACTTTTTAATGGGAGATGGGCTGCACTGCTTCGGGCTAATGTTTGGATCAATAGCTAGTTTTATAAAACCATTTGTATTTGGTTTTAAATGGGTTCCTGGCTTTAAAATTATTTGATTTTTTGCTTTAAAATCTACCGTGGCATCTTCTCTAAAGGTTTGGTTTTTAATTTCTATACTATTTTGTGCACTAGAGAGGGTGAAATCAAATCTGTAAAAATCTCGGTTACTTATACCAACAATAGCCAAAGGGTCTTTCATCTGCTCAGACATCTTAACAGCGCGGTAGGCGTTCACTCTTCCAGCGCCCATTAGGCCTTTGTAAGGCTCATTGCCTGTGAGGTTTTCAACCCCTTTTGAAGATAGCTTTAAAATACTTTCTACCTCATACGAGCTCAAACAGTAATTTACAGACCACATTAGGCCAATTATACCAGTTACAACAGGAGCAGCACTTGAAGAAGCGCCGCCGTAGAGGGTTTTCTCTCCGCAAATATCATGGCCTAATAAATAGCCCTCCCTTGGGGCTACCAAATCTACAGCCTTGTTCATTTGTACTCCTTTTTCAATTTCTGTAGGGGTAAGGGTGCCTTGGTCTGAAACATAAAAATAACCAGCTCTTCTGTCTTTTACTTGTTTGGTTAAGTTTCTTCCTTCATGTTCAAATACTTGATCTGTTGTTTCTCTGTTTATGGTGTACACCCCAGATACAGAAATTACTCTTTCAAAGGATGCAGGATAGAGCGAGTCTCCCAGTTTTTTGCCATCTTTATTGCAGTCTGTTCCGTTTCCAGCACCAGCCACGATTATAATGCCATCATCATACATTTCTTTAATGCGTTCTTGAATGTTTTCTTTGTACTTCCCACCCATAGTGCATTTTGCCCAACTGGCATTAATCACTTTAGCGCCAGCAGCAACAAGCTGCTCGATGTCGTTAAAATTTCCATAGCCATTGGCTATAACATCACAATTGGAGCAAATACCAGCCCTACCATAGCCATTATCCATGGTGGCAACAGCAATGGCAGCAA
>Ga0302125_10000200_pt1 | contig 34256 bp, 33 predicted proteins | sample CB4_surface_MG_FD_203111 | JGI IMG/M metagenome (GOLD analysis project Ga0302125, IMG submission 203111) | Marine microbial communities from Western Arctic Ocean, Canada - CB4_surface | ecosystem: Environmental > Aquatic > Marine > Oceanic | place: Canada: Western Arctic Ocean | collected... | reverse complement strand
TGACGCCGCGCGCAAAATCGACCCGCGACTCAAACCAAGGGATGTCGAAGTGCGGCAAGGCATGTGGAAACGCCGCGTCGGCATCGCCCCAGGTCGCAGCGACTTCGTTCTCGTCCTCGCCCTTACCGATCGGCGTGGACGGATCTGCTAGATTAGGAATCGATAAAAATGCTTGTTGAAAGGCATCATCTGCCGCTTTGGCCACGACTTCCAACTCCTTGGCCTTGCCCGCGATCGCCTTCATCTCCTGCACCTTCGCGATAAACTCGGGCGTGCCCTTCGGCAATGCAGCCATGTCTTGATTGGCCGCCTTCTGCGCCGAACGCGCCTGCTCGGCTTCGGTGATCTTCGCACGGCGGGTCGTATCCAACGCCAGAATGGCGTCGATATCGCAGGTGAATTTCTTATGGGCAATGGCAGCGCGGACAAAATCCGGCTGCTCGCGGAGGAGCTTAATATCAATCATGGCTGAGTCGGTGGAAAGCAAGCAGCTGTAGCTGACTCTGAGGTTTCGTCAAAACGATAATCCCAAATTTAGAAATCAGGGACCAGAGGCCGGCCACATAATCTCAGGCAGTTACAGATAATATGGGCTCTCGCCACGGGCGGAAGTGTGGACGAAATCGTGATGCAGCCATTCCTGTCTGTTCTAATATGTATTTCTCCGCGGCCTGCCACAGAGATTACGACGCGATTGCAGCTCAGCAATCGAAGCATCATCCTCGATACCTAAGCATTCAACAGGGAAACAACGGCCTCGCCCACCTCTGCCAAGGTGATCGAGCTCATATCCCCATCCGCTCGGCGGATCACACGTTGTCGTGAAGCTACGGGCGGATACGGCCCAAAGCGCGCTGGCGCGGTCGGCCCGAACAAAGTCACCAGCGGTCGCCCGAGGGCTGCAGCGAGGTGCATCGGTCCACTATCATTACTCACCACACAATCCGCGGCGTTGAGTAACTCGGGCAACTGCGCGATGCCGGTCTGCCCCGTCAGGTTAATCAGACGGTCGTCCACAATCGGTTCAGCCGCCTCAAACGGCACATGCCCGCACCAGACGACTTGGCCGACGGCCGGTTGCTGCAACAACCAACGCGTGAGCGATTCATAGCCCATCCAATTCTTCTCAGCGCGGCGACTTTCCGGAAAGACCACCACCCGCTGACCACCGTCGGCCAGCTCTGGCAAGGCAACTGGCGTGTCTGGCGTCTTAAATGATAGCGAGCGCGGCAGCTCCTCTTGCAAGCCAAGCAGTGGCAAAAATGCCGACAGTATCTTGACCGCATGCGGCGGCTGCCCAGCAGCTAGCGCCGGCGTCTTTTGGTTGTAACCGATCCAAGCACACTCGCGCGCATCGGAACGCCCCAGCTTACGTTTTGCATGTGCGGCCAGTGTCAAAATTCCGGTGCGCGCCAGGCCCTGCAGGTCCAGCACCGCATCATAACGCTGCGTGCGCACCTCACGAATCAGGCGCACAAAACCGCCCACGCCCGCAGAGCGCTCAAAAATATACGTGCGATCAATCACCGCCGACGCTTGCACCAGTGCCGCGAACTCGCTTCGGACCACCCAATCAATCGAGACCTTCGGCAGTTGCGTCTTAATCGCCTCTGCGATCAGCAGCCCGTGAATAATGTCCCCCATCGACGAGGGCTTAATGATTAAAATACGCTGCATAGTCTGCTTCATGTTACTCACTGACCTCCCGCAACTTTGCCTCAAACAGCTCGACCAACTCCGTGCGGCCTGCCCAATTCTGCATAAAACGCCGCAAATCCTTGGCCCGACCACGCTCAAATGCACTGGCCTTTAAACCAAAGCGAAAAGCATCCAGATCAAATAAATGCAAGCGCCCATCCGGCCCGACGATCAAATTGGTCGCCTTCAAATCACCATGCGCCGCGCGCAGACGTCCCAATGCGGACCAGATCTGGGCAAACGCCTCAGCCACCGCCTCAACCTGCGCTAGATCAGCGCCGCAGGACTCGACATAATCCGGCAGCAACTGCCCCTCGATCTGCTCCATCAATAAATAGCGAACCCCGGGCAAACGCTCGCGTGTGTCTTCATACACTGCCACCGCGCGGGCCGTCGGAATAAAGGCCATCTCCAGCACCCAGGACGAGGACCAGCTCTTCAACGCCCGCGAACCCGAAAACAGATGCCGTATACGATTCAACAACGGCTTCTTGTTATAACGCTTCAGCACATACGCTTTTCCAGCATACTCAAATCCCTGCACGGTGCTGGTATTGCCCGACTTCAAACGTCGACCTTGCAGCATTAACGCTTCTGGATCGGAAAGAAAGGCCTCGATTAGCTCAGGAGCCGCCTGACGCAAATGCAGCGCATGATATGCGTCCGCCTTGGTGTCGACAAATTCAGTGCAGGTGCGACGCGTTTTCTTAAAATAGCGACGCGCCCGCTCGGTCTGTAGCGCCACGATCGCCCCATCGAGTTCATCCAGCAGTCGCCCCTTAAGCGCCTGGTCGTCGATCAAATACTTCGAGCGGATCGCCTCACGAAACGCACACTCGGCTTCGGGCGCCAAAGTCACACAAATACCAGCTAAATCCTGTAACCGTGCTCGCTCACTCAGCGCATGCTTCGAAAATTCGATCGAACCCGCATCCAACAAATACAAGCGCGCGCCATCCCAGGCCCAATTATCCACGTGCTGATCCCGTTGACGCACGCCGGCACGATGCGCGGCATCCACCAGTTTTGCCAGTTGCTGCGCCAACTCCGTGCGCTCATCAGAGTCGCCATCGAGAAAGGCACCTTGCACCGAAACGGCACCCTCGATCCGAGCCATAATCACCCAGACCGCTGAACCATCCGCTTCCTCAGCCACACACAGCGGCGTGGGTGCCGACAAACCCAGCGCATTTAACTGAACCAAACCATCCCACTCGCGCCGCCAATCCCGCGCCTGCTTCGGATGTACTAAAAAACGCTTCGCCACCACCGCCTGTTGATTTGAGCACAACTGCCCGGCATACACCTCACGACGGTCCGGCAAGATGCGCAGCGCCTCACTGACGTCGAGGCGCAACTCGGCGGCCGCGGCCGAAGCATCCAATTGATCCGCCGATTCCACCACCCGCAGTGCGATCGGCGCGCCAGACTCTTCGACCAGACTCATGACTGCGCGCCCTCCACATACGGGCGCACGGCTTCAAGCACGCGCTCAGCCGAGACACCCTCGATCGGCATGCCACCCGTCGCAGGGCAACCTTCGGGTTGCAGAATATGCTTCGGCGCATCGAAGATCGGCCCGGTGCGCACCGGATTGGTCGGCCCAAAGACCACCACCACAGGTGTGCCCAGCATATTGGCCAAATGCATGCCGCCGGTGTCATTACACACCACCACGTTACACTGCTTCAGCCCATCGCAAAATGCAGCGAGGTCGGTCTTACCTGCCAAGTTTTGAATCGCTCCGCCGGGAAAGCCATCTGCCACCTGATCCGTGATCACACGGTCCGCCGGCGTGCCAAATAATACAATTTCGACCTCAGGCACTGTCGCGAGCAACTGCCCAACCAATGCACGCCAATGACTCATTGGCCAGCGTTTCTCCGGCGCATTTTCGGTGCCGCAAATCATCGCCACCTGCGGGCGTGCACGAACAGATTCCTCACGCGGCAACGGGCTAGTGTCCAATGATTCAACCAAACCATAGCGCTGCAACATCAGCTCCCACACCTGAGTCTGGTGGGTCGTCATCTCATCAATTTCAGGCGGCAACAAAAACGGATCCGTCAGTAACTGCCGCTTCTTACCAGGCCGAACCATACCCATACGTTGCGAGCAGCGAGTCAGAAAAGCTTCTAAGTCACTTCGAGTGGAATTGGTAAACAACAAATAGGTATTCGGATAATCCCGACGTAGTTGGTAGAAGTACCTAAAATAGCCACGTCCCCGCTTTGGTAATGGGATAAAGCGCTCACTGACACCCAAGCGATCAAACAACGGCTGAAAAGCAGCCTTACCAATTAAGGTAATCTCAAAATCTGGACGCCCCTGACGAATCGCCCGAAGCAGTGGCAGCACCATCACCACATCCCCCAACCAATTCGGCATCCGCACCCATAGGCGTGTCTTGCGTGGCGTCTCGGCATTGCCATTGATCGCGTTGGTCATCTCCAACTTCATGCGCTTCGTCGCTAACTTAAAGCGTTTATGGGAACTCGACTGATGCCCCCAACGGTCATGTAACCACAGCCAATCGGGAGCCGTATGCGCATCGCGGCGTAAATAAGCTTCCAGCAAATTATGCGCGCGGATCACCACTTCAGTGGAACTGCCACATTTGGGCAACTCATGTAAACTCAACTTTGCCTGCCAAAACTGCGTCCGCTCTACCAGAAGTACATGCACATTCGCATCAAAGCGCAGCGCCATCAGCCCCGGTAAATCGGTTAACGAAGCCACCCGCCCCATAAATAGTGACGTCGCACCACGACGTGACGAATCTTGATCAAATAAAAGAGCCACCCCCTCGCCGCGTCGCAGCGCCGCCATCGCATCATTATAGCCCGTCTTGCGCGACAGCTGGCGAAGGCCAAAACGCGAACGTGCCTCTTCAAACCAGGCATTCAATTTAGGCTGATTCAACGGGCGAAAGACCAAAGTGATCTGCGGCAAACCGGGGAATACTCGTGGCAGCAGCGAGGCCGCTAGCGACATCGTCATATGCGGTAGTATGATCAGGAACGGCTTGGATTGCTGATCTCCCGAAATATAGCGTTCGAACTTGGCACGCAATGCATCATCAGCCGCCAACACCGCATCGAGCCGCGACTCCGAGAAATAACCCGAGGCAGGCATAAACAGCGCCATCTCGACAACCCGCGCGCAGGCCTCGTAATAAACCCTTCGGCGATATTGTTCGCTCTGCTTAGGAAACGCATGGTGCAAGTTATTCAGAGTCACGTGGCGCCGCACCCCAGCACACAGCCCGATCACACGCCCCAACAGCACGCAGATACCACGCATCAGCCACACTGGTGCCGCCGCGCTCAAACGCCCAATCAATTTAATAAAGAATAATACCATAACAAAATATTGAATGAAGCACCTAAAAGAATGCACCTGAGGCAATCTAGGCAATCTAGGCAATCTATAAAAAGGTCATTGAAGACCAAAATAGTCTCACGTTGACATGTGTGCTAGGCCCATTGACTTCAGAATCACAAGTGCAAAGACAACTCTCACTCGCCAGGAGATTCGACGCAAATGGAATTAAGACTCCTCTGTTGCTCCAATTCGTCAACCAACTTAAGCTGCTTCGGGCTAAATGCCTCCGTTTGAAAATAATCCAACAGAAACTGAAATTTCTGATCGCGCGTGAGGAAAGTACCGCACTTCCTCAAAAATCGAGAAAGGTCCTCAGTTACATAATACTTAGTGCGAAACGGATGCCGTGCCCGCTCGAAATCAATCAATCGAATCGGAAACTTACCATCTTTCTCAGCACCGATGAAGACGTGCTTGGGCTTGTATGAGCAATGTAGCCAATTGGCCTCATGCATTACGCGAGAGGCATCCGCCACAGAAGCCAAAACCTTTCTAATCTGCGCATCAGGCTCCGAGAGCGTCCTCCGAATTTGAGAAATAAAATCCTTAATCTCCACAAATCCATCTAGTGCTCTGGTAATTACTACGGAGCCGACATCGCCATCCTTATTCCATTTAGCAAATAACAATAATTCCGGTAACAAACCCGTATCTTTAAGCCCCTCAAAAGCATCCATCTCACGCTCAAAGGTCTGGCGCTTCAGCATTCCATTCTGGATGATTCGGTAACAATGGTTGTGTTGTATTTTCAAAAAAACCATTACCTGCTCAGCCTTCGTTGCCTCAGGGTTTAAGCAAAGTCGCGTAACTCCACTCCGACCGCCGCAGCGCAAATTAGGCGCTTCGAACCATTCAAATTTCCGCGTCGTTAACGCTTCGATATTGAGAAGATCGGCCTCCCCTAGTGCCGCTTCCCATTCAGGTATAATTGTTATTTTTTTTAATTTAAACATGATAGATCTTACTTGGGAACACTTTGAGCGCTATTTAGCTGACTCCTATGCTTGAAGGGCCATTAAATCCACGAATACGTCGCATATTAAGACTGAGCAGGTAGGTAATAAAAGAATAAACCGATAATCTGGGAAAGACTTGTGACGCAGGACATGAAAAAACGAAAGAGCAAACTGCCGACAAGTAGTGAGCGCGCGAAGGTGTTCCAGTAAATTACTCTGGTTTAGCACTAGAGCGGAATATTACTCGCACCAGCGGCTTCATCATTTTCTTTATGTCGTAATCGCCCCGCCCCAGCACTTCAATTACTGATTTCGAAGGCAAAAAATTCGTGATTATTATACTTGGACCAAGTGTCGCGGCCTGAGCGCACCCTCTCCTTTTGGCTTGTTATCTTCTTAGATCCTTTCAGGTTCATTTTTTCAAAATGCTTGTAAACATCGACGAACTCTCTACTCAAACCGACGCACTGCGAAAGGATTATACCTTTCTCGAAGGGTTTGGCGTCGATGCAGCCAAAGTGCGTGAGCGTTCCAAGGTATTAGAGCTCTCGTTTACCGAAAATGGCGTCGAAGTGCAGACCTTCGTCAAAGTCTATAGCTACCGCAAGTCGCCGTTTCAGCGCCTGTGGCGACGAGGCAAAGCCCGGATCGAAGCACGTAACCTACTGTTCTTTAATGCGATCGGGATCGCGAGCCCACGAATCATCGCATGGGGTGAGCGAAAAAATGCCATCGGAAAAATCGTCGATGACTTTATCATCACCAAAGCAATCTCGGACACACAGATACTGAACGAATTCATGACCACCGCGTGTCCAGATCGTAGCCAACCGATCTATTGCAGTCGACGCGACAGCATCATCGACCAGCTCGCCCGTGCAACCAGAGCGATTCATTCGCATCACTTCTATCATCAAGACCTCAACTGGCGCAACATACTCGTCCGCGCCGATGGCGATCAAACTGAATTATTCTGGATTGACTGCCCCATAGGCGACTTTACCAATTCCGCAATCCACCAGACTCGCCGAGCACTGAAGGACTGTGCAAAGCTCGACAAGCTGGCGCGACTACGCTGCACACAGGAAGAACGCCTGCGCTTCGTCGCTGGCTATCTCGATCACCCCGTCGATGCGCCCGAAGTAGCCACCTTCGCCCGCGCGATCTCCGACTACCGCCGTAAGCGCTTCGACGCAGAAGACGAACGCCAAGCACGCCGACGCCAGGCCAAAACAAATGCTGCCCAGTCTAAGTAATCACGAATTCGAAGAACTGCCCCAAGGCGCACACACCTTGGAAAAAGACGGCTTTGGCCTCAAAGTGCTCCGCCTGCCAGATGCCTTCCTCAATGGGCTCCTCGCTCAAGCAAAGTAAAATCAATATGTTCAAAATAGAGAAGACTTGGGTAGCCCCAGAATGGGAGTCCACCCTAAGAGACGCCGGCTTACTCGACATCGAATCCGTCTCAAAGCGTGAATTCGACTGGTTTGAAACGCCCAATCGCCGCCGCGGCGGCTGGAGCGGCGTCACGCGCATCGTTCTCAACCCCGAAGCCGTGCCAAAAGATCAAAAAGCCGTCTTTCTGAAAATTCAGCAGAACCACTTCTACCGAGCGCCTTCGACATTTTTCCTCAAGCGCCTGTCGTTTGCTCGGGAATTCGACGCCCTTCAAGCCCTCGCCCCAGTGGTTAGTTGCATGCCAAACTTACTGCAATTTGCCCAATGGGAGCAGGATGGCAACCAAGGCTCGTTGATCATTACTGAGGCACTCGAAGGGTTGCAGCCATTTGACACATGGCTCAAAGAACAGAAAGATTCAGCCGATACTAATCAATCAGAACCAATCCTGAAGGCACTTCAATCAGTCGCAAGCGCCGCACGCGAAGTTCATAATGCTGGATGGGCACACTTCGGATTTTACCCGAAACATGCCTTTATCCGCCAAGACGAGAATGGGAATTTTAGCACATGCCTGATCGACCTTGAGAAAGCGCGACAACCACTCCGTTCAACTCAATCCACGATTGAAGATGTCTCTCGCTTCCTGCGGCACTCGACCGAATTGAATAATGAAGAGAAAGTGGCATATCTACGTGCCTACTTCCAAACGGACACTTTTTCCGATGCCCAGAAACGCATGATCCGTAAAATGCACGGTGGCCCGAGTGTATAACCACGCATATCTAGGAAAACAAGCATTGACAGCAATGCTAGCAACGCAGACAATGCAATGATGGCTACCCTCACAATACGCAACCTAGACGATGCCACTAAACGAAAGATTCGCATAGTCGCTGCGCAACACGGGCACTCGATGGAAGCCGAGGCCCGAAATATACTCACTCAAGCCGTCTCTCCGCATGCCCTAAACTCCAACGCAAGTGAATCCCTAAAGCAAATTACAGGCATCTGGAAAACACGCGGCACTACAGAACAGCTAATGCAAACCACCCGGGGCATACGCTAGCGGATGGCAGTACTCATCGACACCAACGTCATTTCAGACGTGCTATTCGAAGATCCGGACTGGTTGCAATGGTCAATCGACCGCCTGATGGAATATGAGGGACAATTACAAATCAACCCAGCCATCTACGCTGAACTCTGCTACCCCGCCGAATCCTCCGAAGAAATCGATATCATCTTAGGCAAATTATCGTTAACCTACGTTGAGACTCCACGCCAAGGGCTCTATCTCGCCGCTCAAGCCTATAAAACCTACCGCTCCCGCGGCGGCACGAAATCCGCCCCCCTTCCGGATTTCTTTATAGGAGGACATGCAGCCGCATTAAAGGTGCCATTAATCACAAGAGATGTCTCACGCTACCAAACTTATTTCCCTCAGGTTAAATTGATCCATCCCTGATCACCACTTTATCCCTGGCACTTGCCCCTGCGGGGCTAGCTCGACAGACCCCACTAATTATCTCCACGCTTGTCGCGCTCCTTCCCACCTTCCGACTTTAACACTTTTACACTTTTACACTTTTACACTTTTACACAAGACCATGAATATTTCAGTACTCGAAGATGCTTTAGGGAACGGCGCCATCCTCAATCGCCTCGGCGAACCCATAGTCTGCTCTCCACTGATGCATTGAACATGCTCTAGGAATCCGACCTACAGTTTCTCATCATGACAAACGTGCTGGCCTAGAAGCCGGATACACCGAAGTATCAACACTAAGAAAATAACACAAAATGCCTAAATGCACTTTAATTGTTAACGTCTACAATCAAGCCAAACAGCTGGATGTATTACTTGAGAGCGCCCTAAAGCAGACGAATCAGGATTTTGAAATCGTCGTGGCAGACGACGGCTCTGCGGATGAAACCGAAGCCATCGTTAAAAAATGGGAATCACAATTAGAGATCCGGCGCGTCTGGCACGAAGACCGCGGCTTCTACCGAACCATCATCCTCAACAGCGCTGCCAAGTTGGCCACCAGCGAGTATCTCATCTTTGTCGACGGCGATATGATTCTCCACCACCGCTTCATCGAAATGCACCTCGAATACGCACACCCACAACGCGTGATGTGCGGCTGGCGCGGCAGCAAGATCCGGCAAGACATAGCGGAACGCATCATTCGCAAAGAAATCGAATTCCCCACAGATACCGCTGCCGTCCTCTGGCGAGGACTGAAGGGGCAGGTAATTAAACCCTTCCGAACAACCATCATCGAGAACAAGTTCCTTCGAAAAATCATGTGCAGAGAGCGGCATCACGTGGGTGGCTGCAATTTCGCCATGCACAAGAAGAACTACGAGCTTTGCAACGGCATGGACGAAACTATCCTACAGTATGGCTACGAGGACCACGAAATCGGCGCGCGCCTAAAGAACAACGGCATCGAAGCCGTGGGCATCCGCAACTGCGCGAACACTTATCACTTGGAACATGGAAAATCCGACAATCCTGGCATCAAAGACATCCTGCCTCGCATACACTCCCATAAGTATAAACAGTGTAAATACGGTCTAAAGCAACTAGACGAGGGTAGTACCAACGACATGTTTATTCAGGGCTAAATCACACGTGAAAAAGCGCCTAATCCAGATCACTCAACCGCTATTAAAGCGACTTGGGCTTCGCCTCCTTCGCGACAAAGACCACCAGTGCCTACAACAGAACCAGACACTCTTGACAGAACTGGTGCACCAAGCGCGTCAAACAAACGAGAATGCCGCATCGGCAGAAGGCATCTCATTCATCATTTTCTCAAAGGACCGCGCACTGCAATTGGACGGATTACTCCGGAGCATGCTGCACCATGTGACGGGCGCTTACTCCATCCATGTCTTATACTGCGCGTCAAATGCAGCGCATGCCCACGCCTACGGAGAACTCACCGACGGCATTCAGAATACAGATCGTATTCAATGGACAAAGGAAGCCGATTTCAGAAAAGATCTAGTACACACCTTACAGGGCACTCAAACAGCGTCCGTTTGCTTTCTAGTCGATGATATCGTCTTCATACGCCCGATGAATTTGGACGCATTGAATCGAGATGCTATCCACGGCGGCATTGTGTCCCTCCGCCTTGGGAGCAATATCACGTTCTGCTACACGAAGCAAAAGACGATGCACTGCCCATCCTTAAATCCAACCAAGGGGCAGGACGGGCTGCTGGAGTTCTCATGGGAAGATGGCTCCTATGACTGGGCCTACCCCCTTTCAGTCGATGGTCACATATTTCCGACATCTGAAATTTCAGTCGCGGCAAAGCTGCTCGACTACCGCGCCCCCAATACATTCGAAAGGGCGCTTCAAATCCTCACGCCATTGTATCAAAAACGGCCAGGCTATTGCTTCAAGTCTCCAAGAATGTTCAACATCCCACTCAACCGCGTGCAAAATGAAAATGATAACATCAGCAGTGAGATTAGTGCCGAAGACTTATTAAAGCGATGGAATGAAGGGCTCACCCTGGACTTCGAAACACTTTCCGGAATTGAGACCCAAAGCGTGCACAAGGAGGTTCCGGTCAAATTCTCAACACGATAGTTCACTACTAGTAAAAAACAAAAAATAGCTTCAACCAATCAATTGGTAAGCGACAAAAAACTAAGATCAGCAACTTTCTCTAAATCTTCGATCGTCGACGCACCCAACATACATGACTCAACCTAGAGACACTAATTTAACGCCGCCCCCCCAAAAAAGCATCAAGTATGATACGGTATTGTGCGTGTCCCCCGCTCATATTCAGATTGCAACACTTGCAATCAGATCAGTCGCACAGTTTTTCGAAAGTAACAAAATATACATAATTACTGCCGAACAAAACTTCAGACACTTTAGCCCCCTAATCTCAGACGGGTTACCGATCTCCCTCATTGATGAAGATCGTCTAATTCCAGACGTTTCACTAAAAACACTACAAGAGTATTTCCTAAAAGAAACAGACAGCGCAGATCGAGCGGGTTGGTATTTTCAACAATTTTTAAAAATGGAAGCCTGCAAACTGCCAGGTTTATCCGACTACTATCTGATATGGGACAGCGACACGATCGCCTTAAGCTCACTAAAATTCATTCACACCGATGGGAAAGTATACGTAAACTTAAAACACGAATGTCACACACCATATTTTGAAACAATGGAGCGTCTGCTAGGGGTAAAGAAATGCACAACAGGCTCATTTATATCAGAGCATCTCATGGTCAAAAAATCGTCTATGAGTCAGTTAATAAAAGAGATTCAGCAGACAAAAGAAGACCACACAAACTGGTGCGACAGGGTGTTACAGGCAATCTGCCCCAGTGATTTAGCAGGATCAGGTTTTAGTGAATACGAAACCTATGGAAGTTTCGTCCATCAGCATCACCCTGATCACTTCATTTTCATCAATCGCAAATCGACGCGTAATGGGACTCGAAAGTTCGGCCCAATTCCAAGCTCGAAAGACTTGCTTCAATTAATGTCATACGAATATAGCTACGCCACCTTTGAGATTTGGAAGACGACCAAATTTTCAAAATTACGATATAATAAAGCAAAATCACAACTAGCTAACACCCTCACGACAATTGGCTCATTATTCTCCAAAAGATTAAAACAGCGACTGAACGCCGCGCGAGCGATTGCCCCTGCGAAATAAAAGTCAGGCTGTCACACCGAAGCATAATCACACCAAGCAACCCTAGGCAGAACCAAGCTACACTTCCTGCCCAGTATTACCAATCCCCACTCGCCCACCCAGCCATCCCTCCAAAACTAAAGAGATTTAAAATTGCATTTGCAACTCCCTCAGGCATCGACACTTAAACTTAAAAAAGAGATACTAACTCTCCGATGAAATTAAAAAAAAAATCCCTCATGGCTAATCCCTCAATAGCATTCATCACCGCACATAGACTGGGCGATGCCCTCTCGCACACCCCCACCATTCGATACCTAAAGCAAGTATTCCCGAACACTGATATCTCCATCATCACTACCAGCCCGGAAGCCGCAACGGTCTTTGAAGGCAACCCGAATATTAGCCAGATTTACAACACCTCTAGAGGCATCTCCAAAGAGTTATCCGGCCGCCGATTCGACCTCTCCATTAGCTCCTGCAAAAAAAAGGATGCTATTTCAATTTTCCAGTCAACTTGCGGCCCTCAATTGATTCTTTCTGGGATCACTCAAGATCGAGTCAAAGGGCAATCCAAAGAGCAGCACAAGCCCATACACGTCGCAGTTAGGAGTGTTGAAAAACTACGTCAGCTATTCCCCAATACCCCGGAATTCAATGACTATCGCTACGAACTGCCGTTTACTGATCGAGATAAACAAAACGTCGATGACAAACTCCAGAAGTGGGGCATCGTAACACAACCATTGATTAGCCTTCATCTAGGCTGTCGATCCATCCGTAAACGCTTCGGTTTCGGAAAAAAAGAACTCGCCCACGAAAAAGCATGGAGACTCGGCCACGCGACCCGCTTCTGCCAACTCTTAGCAGAACATCACCCAGAGGTTCGTTGCTTGGCAACAGGAACGCAAGGCGAAGGCACCTACACTCGACAACTCGCAAATACCTGTCCAAACGTAATTGATGCGGTCGACATGTTTTCGATCAAAGAAGCCGCCGCCTTAATGCACCACCTCAAAGCCTGCATCGTCCCCGACACTGGGATGCTTCACATCGCATCCACGACACCCGTGCACATCGTCGGGCTCTATGCCGTAACGGATCCTGCCATCACGGGCCCTTACCCAGGGAGAACAGCACACACTGCAATCCAAAGAGACTCGATAGATGCAATCACCGGAGACATGGTGTTCGATGCAGTCCATTCAGCACTCACAACTGCAGACGCCCCTGTAACTCACGCACCATCGGCGACTTAGTCTTCAACCCCCTCTAACCTCTAGCCGGCCCGAGGTCGTTCAAGCACAATTAAACTCAGCAAAATCTTCCAATATTTATCACCATTCCCCCAGGTAGCCCGAGGCAAGACAATAGACAAATCCTCACCGACACGGCACCGTCCCTCGACCACAAAGCATTGACCCCGCACCCGATTAATTGGACATTCTGTTTTCGTCTTCGGATCTGAAATCGGAAGGAAGAGCACTCAATCCAGAGAGAAACCAAACTCCAAACCCTTCATGGCCTCCTACCCATCAAACTCGTTAATCATCAGCACTTACAACGCTCCCCTGCAACTCGAACTCGTTCTTCGCAGCGCCTTGGCTCAAAAAAAACTGCCAGATGAGATTCTAATCGCCGATGACGGATCTACCAACGAGACACAGATACTGATTGAAACGATCAAGCGAGAATCGCCAATTCCCATCATCCATGTCCGGCATGAAGACAAAGGTTTTAGAAAATCCATCATTCTCAATAAAACCATTACAACAGCCAAAGGGGATTATTTGATTCAAATCGATGGTGATTGCATTCTACACCCTGCCTTGGTCAAGGATCATCTACGATTCGCGCGCGTCGGCTACTACCAATTCGGCAGCCGAATACGCATCCCCCAAGAAAAGGTCCCGACTCTACTCGAAAAAAAATGTATACATTTTCACTGCCGCTCCCCATATCCCCCAAAAACCATTCGATCAATTAGGATTCCGTATCTCACCCTGCTGCAAAAGCCGACCACATTCGGAGTGAAAAAATTTCGCGGGTGCAATGCATCCTTCTGGAAATCGGATATCCACGCCATAAATGGCTACAACGAAGCAATGAAGGGATGGGGCAGTGAAGACTCGGAACTAATCATCCGCCTTCAAAACAAAGGCATCATGGGAAGGCGATTACGACACTGCGGACTAGTTTACCATATCGATCACCCTACAGCATGCCAAAAAGGGACATCGGACAATCAGCTCATTGAGCAAGAAGCCATCGATAAGAAGCTGGTGACCTGCGCCCTGGGCCTTAATCAATACCTATAGCGACCGTGCAGTATTCTAAAGCTTCGATCAAGAAGCCGTAAGGATACGACTGAAGGAATCACAAGTTAGGATCGAAGCGCCCACCTAAAAGCGGAAGTTTCCTTAATAAGCGAACCCAACGGATTTTCCAATATAGTTTCGACGGCCAAACATGTGGATAATCCTTATTTCCACAAAGCACGCGCTCAACCCGTTTCTTCGCCTTAAATTCGACTCTCTTCGATAATTGCATTGGATGCTTCGTATACAGATAGAGAGCCTCAGATATCAAACCCACGTTAAGGTCAGTAGAATCAATGCGAGCCCAAAAATCCTTATCACCAATTAGCTCAAGACGTTCGTCAAACATTCCTATGCTATCCTTCAAATCAGTCCTCCAAGCGAAAAAAGGCCCGGGCCGTGTGCTTAACTCCAAGCGCCGCAAGCGCTGATGCTCCCATGAGTCACGATTCCCGTCAACAGCCTGCTTCACAATCAAGACGGTAGCCACATCCCAAGCATTCCGAGCCATTCCCTCAATCACCTGCTCAAGCAATTGAGGGTGCATCGCATCATCCATATTCGAAATACAGACAATCGGTGCAGAAGCAGCCGCCCATCCTAGATTCCATGCGTGATACAAGCCGATACGCTCCTCCAAAGTAATCAGCCGGCAATTCTCATATTGCTCACAAAACGGCTCTAGTAATTCTCGCTCATTCCCCGGCGAAGCGGGCTCAACGAAAATAAATTCCGACCGTGGAAATGCTGTTTGCGCCTCTATTTCACGCAACTTTCCATCCACCAAGTCACGGTCGTTGTAGGTGCTAATAAGCACTGATATTTCGTGGAGGAGTTCAGGCATCTACAAATGAATACGTTAAATCTGAGCTGGGTGCCGATCGACCTATATGGAGTGATTCTCAGCCTAGCGAAGTAAAAATTATTGAATTTAGCAAAACAAGAGACTCTCAACAGGTCTGGCATGAGGACAATCACTCAAGCCTACTATCAAATGAAGCCCTTCAATGCATACCGAGCAAAAATAAAAGCAGAAACGAAGAAAACGAGACGTAAGGTTCGAAGTATTTTCAAAGATTCATTTCAACGAATGAGAAACCCACGGTAATCCTACGATAGCCCCCTAAAGCACCAGCGATTCGTCAAACATTCCGAAACTATCCTTCAACTCAGTCCTCCAAGCGAAAAAAGCCCGGGCCGTGTGCTTAACTCTAATCGTCGCAAGCGTTGGTGTTCCCATGAATTCATATCTTCATCGATAACTTGCTTCGCAATCAACACGGTAGCCACATCCCAAGCATTCCGAGCCATCCCCTCAATCACTCGCTCCAGCAACTCGGGGTGCATCGCGTCATCCATATTCGAAATACAGACAATCGGTGCCAGTGTTGAGCAGTTTACCATATGGATCACTCTACAGCCTGCCGAAAAGGGACAATGGGCAAACACCTCATTGAGTAAGAATCCATTAATAACAGGCTGGTGACCTGCACCCTAGGCCTGAATCAATACCTTTAGCACAGACGACTATGCATTGAAATTCGCATCAAGAGACCGCCAGCGCAGGAATCAGGAGCAAAGCGCCCTCTTAAAAACGAAAGTTCCCTCAAACCGTTCGAGCCGATGAGCAAGCACGAATGAGAGCCAGAACAGATGACATGGGCGGGGTTGCTAGTGTGTGGTTAATCACTAAACTGACTATTCTGTTCACTCGCATCGATCAAGCACCGCGACTAGCCGCCCAACACGCAGTGCCATTGCATCTCTAATTGGGCCTAATTCTGTTTCTCGATCTCCCTCATCCAACAGACTTAACCGATAGATAGACTCTGCCAATGCAGACATCTTATCTTCACATACGAATAGTTCAGAGCAATCCCTAACCAGGCTATGTATCCCATAGCCTCGATCGGTGATGAGAACCGGCACACCTAGACACAAAGACTCACCCACAGTAAGCCCGAAACCCTCATATTCAGAGCATACGACACTGAATTTCGCATTCTTAAGTATGGGGTATGGGTTGGTAGTAGCACCCATAAAAAAGACGCGATCAGATATTCCTAAGTGAACAGCTAAGTCATTTAACTTATAACGACAAGGCCCATCCCCCACAAGCACTAGGCTCAAAGTAGTCTTTGACGCAGCATAGGCACGCAACAAAAGGTCGTGGCGCTTCTGCGATGATAACCTCGCGACACTCACCACATACGATGGCGGCAAATCAAGAGTCTGATCAGAGGCAGTCGATAAGTCTATGAGCCGAGGAACATTAATACCATTTGGAACGACTCCCGTACTCCTCAAACCAAAACGATGGCATTGCTTTTTTAACAGATCAGACACCGCGAGTATTTTGATACGCGACTCTAGTGAGCGAAGCATCCTTAAACGCCTATTCGATTTAGAAATAATTCTAGGCCAATGCCATGGTTGCAGTAACCGTCTCATTTTCTGTCCCTCATAAAATCGCCGGTATATCGCATAAGAGTAAGATAACTCATTATGGATCAAGACTGCACTAGAGCCCACAAGCTCAAATGTATCGATGTAGCGCTGAAGATACTCCGTAGAGCGCTTCATATTAAAAATAAAAGAAACTCGGGAAGGTGCCTGATCAAAAGACGCGATAATTCTACGAAGCTCTTGATCCGCCGACACAGTGAAATCATAATCTTCAATTAAGAAATCACAGTCGATACGGTCTCCCAAAGAACTGAGACGCATGGGTATAATGACACATTCATGCCCGCCATCCTTCAAGGCATGCCCATAATCAACGCAAAGACGCTCAACACCTCCGATCGAAAAGACATCCATGTAAATGACAAATAAATGCATCTAATAAACCAGCGTATGCGCGCTATCTCGAGGTGGCAGTATGCATAGGCGAAAAATCGTCATCGCTGCTGTTGATCGCGGACAATACGCCGCTCTGCCACACCCAAACTGTAGGCGAAAGACATTGTAAGAATAGATAGTAGATAAAAGTGCTTCCAAAAGAGGAATGAATCAAAAAGCATACTGATTGACAGAGGCCCGAGAATGCTAAGCCCAATAATGTAGGCATTTACTCCTTTTGATTTAATAAATGAGGCACATCCAGTTGCTAGAAGAAACAACAAACCTGACACCAAGCTAAAGAGCCCTCCCCAAAGCATCCATGAAATATACATATTATGCATATGGTAAAAAGGCCCTGCTATAATTGGCTCATGCGCTATCCCATAGCCAACAATGGGATGTTCCAGAATCCGCTCAAAACCAAGCTGATAGAGATAGCTTCGACCTGACATTGATGCTGAAAGTGCCTCCTCACCTTCACTGGTAAATTGGATCACATTAAATAACAGTAAATACCGCTCACAAAAAGAGCCATCTTGACATAGATCTATAAAAAATCCGAGCAAGACGCCGATAACAATGCTACACAAGATTGATAGAGAAACCTTTCGATTCTCCCCATCGATAATGAAGAAAATGCCTGCCAATGCTAAATATGAGACGAGCTGCCCAATAAAGATACCACGCGTCCCTGCATAGGCAGTCGCAAGGATAATACTGGAGACAAGCACTGCATACCGAATCATCCTGTCAGACTTCAACCCGAGATGATCTCCACTAAAAAGCAATATCGCAAAAATAGTGTAATACAGAGGAGATATAAAAACATTTGCTGCTAGATTTTTAATACGTGTAGTGTCCTCAAAGTATGGCGTAAAATACCGAACCGACATACACAGAAATAAAAATAGCATGAGCGGTGGCGCAATGCGGTGAAACAAAACCACCAAGTTATCCATCGATATAAATCGAACGGTCAAAAGAGGCACTAACACAAGACCCCAAATCCACTTTTCAGTTTCAACCGGATAATTGTCATATGATTCTCCCGCAGGAGAGACATCCCAAAATACGATCTTTAATAGATGAAAAATAGAATATTGAGCACACAGAATTACAAATGGAAGATGACCACGAAGCACTTCGTAGTTTGCCGTAAAGGTGCGTGCCAACAAAATTGGCAACACAGCAAGAACCAAGACTACGTTCTCTAATTCGCGGCCGACAAACACGATACTCACCACACAGATGACTAATGCCCAATCCAGATACTGCCAAATTGCCGAAGCTGGGTTTATCACGCCTTGGTTAATTTTTTTATTATAAAATTCAAACATTTCCATTGATGATGAATCCGGATATCTGACCGATTCGCATCCAGCGTGATGCATGTAGACTGATCCTTTAGCAAGTACAGACGGTTAATCACATAAGTCAAAGTTCCGTAAATTGTTAAAAGCCTAAGGTCCTTTCCCTCCTGATCGCGACCAAATAAACGGGCCAGAAAAAAGGGGTCCTTCAAGAAAAGATAACATGGGAGAAGTTACAGGCTTATGGATACCGGGATGAACAGTTCCTGCATTTTTGAAAATCTATGGCCAAAATCCGTGAAGAGGCAAAACTACCGCCAATACAGCATGGACGGTGACAATCATTTTTCGCATTGCCGCGAGCGACACCCGACGCTCTGATGCTGACAATGAAAATCGGTTTCGTCCTCTATGATTACTTCCCTTTCGGCGGCCTCCAGGAAGATTGCCTCGCCACCGCGTTGGCGACGCATGCGCGTGGACATGAAGTCCACATCTTCGCGCGCACATGGAAAGGCGACCAACCTGAAACCATTCACGCACACATGCTCGAAAAAGTCGGCTGGAGTAACATCTCGCGCAACGATCATTTCTTTAAAGCACTCAAGCGTGAGCTCCCGAAGCATGAAATCGATGGCGTGGTCGCCTTTAGTCGTATTCCAGGAGCAGACATCTATTTCGCCGCCGACCCTTGCTATGTAGAGCGCGTCAAAAGCAAATCGGCTTTATTCAAATGGAGTCCGCGTCACCGCTATTACAAAGCGCTAGAGCAAACAGTCTTCGGCTCTACCAATTCCCCCGAAACACTCGTCCTGACCGATCGCGAGATCGACGCTTTCCATCAGCACTACGGCAGCTCACGCGAGCAATTCCATTTACTCCCGCCAGGTGTCGATCGGAATCATAATTCCGAGGCCGAAGCATCCAACAACCGCCAAGAGCTACGCACTGAACTCGGCACTGCCCAAGACGCGACCGTCGCCCTTTTTGTAGGCTCAGGCTTTCGCATCAAAGGGCTCGATCGCGCACTGCGCGCCATTCGAGCGAATCAAGCAACTGCGAAACAGCTGGAATTCTGGGTCGTCGGCAACGGCAAGCCAGCACGCTTCCAAAAACTCGCCAAGCAGGCAGGCGTGACGGTGCGTTTCTTTGGCGGCCGCGCCGATACAGCACGCTTTTACGACGCTGCGGATTTCTTGCTGCACCCCGCCTACAGCGAATCCGCAGGTAAGGTACTCCTCGAAGCACTGACACATGGATTACCCGTACTGACCACAGACACCTGTGGCTATGCGCCACATATTCTGGACGCAAAGGCTGGGGCGGTCATCGAAAGTCCATTTTCACAAGAGACGCTCAATCAAACCGTGCGCACATTCATACAAGACAGCGACCAAAGACAGCAGATGAGCAAAAACGCGCTGGCTTATGCCGCCGCGGAGGATTTATACAGTTGCCATCAAGCCGCCGCAAAAATCATCGAAAAGATCCTGAGTGAAAAAACTTAGCGACTCTTACTCTTACTCTTACTCTTACTCTTACTCTTACTCTTACTCTTACTCTTACAAAATTGATTAGGATTATGAGAAAGATTAGGATTAAGACCCCTCAAGTCTCCCACCTCAGCCCTCCCATCTCAGGCCTCAGCCCTCAAGTCTCCCACCCTCCCATGCTAGAACTCTCAAACAAACTCCGCGACGCCCTCCCCGAAGGCGCCGACCCGTTTGAGTGGTTCCTACAAGGCGGCGGCGAAGTGCATCGGCACGTTAAAAATCGCCTCACCTACGAGGTGCATCTGGGCGAATTACACTTTTACGTAAAGCGCCACCTCGGTTGTGGTTGGGGCGAAGTGCTCAAGGAATGGTACCGCTTGCGCAAGCCCGTGGTCAGCGCCCGCACCGAATGGCAAGGTGCCGCGATCCTCGCCGCAGCTGGCGTGCGTGTGCCCAAGGTGCTCGGCAAGGGCGAACGTGGCCGCTATCCGCATGCGATCGAATCGTTCGTGGTGCTCGATGCGCTGGAAGATTGCGAGACGCTCGAACATTTCAAAGATGGCTGGATGGACTACACAGGGCCGCGCTGGGTCACACTCAAACGCGCGCTGATCGACGAAGTCGCTCGTATGGGACAAACGATGCACCGCCAAGGCATCAATCACCGCGACTTCTACATCAATCACTTCCTAATCAACCGCGATCTGATCCGCAACTGGCAACCTGGCCAACCGATTCCGCTGAATTTGATCGATCTGCACCGCGTGCAACACCGCCCGCAAGTGCCGCAGCGCTGGCTGGTTAAAGACCTCGCCTCCCTGCTCTTTTCAGCGATGGATGTCGGCCTCACCTCAGCGGACACCGCCCGCTACTTACGGATTTACCTTGGCGCAGACTGGAAAGCATCTCTGCGTAAGCACACCAAACTTTGGCAGGCGATCATCCAACGAGCAATCAAGCTCTACCACAGATTTCACGGCAAAGCGCCGAAACTGCCAAGACTCTTGCAGCTCTAAAAAGAGAGACACTGCTTCACTTCTGGACTTTCACACCTTCTTACTTTTAGACCTTCCCACTTTCAGAATGAAAAACGTCTGGCTCAACCCACGCTTCGCCAATACCGCTCCGCAACTCGCGATCTTCGCCGACCGCGACGGCACACTGATTCGCCACATCGACTACATCAGCGAGCCTGATCAAATCGAGCTCCTGCCCGGCGTTAAAGCATCGGTGCATACTTTAATCGACCAAGGCATTCCCTTTTTCATCCTGACCAATCAATCCGGCGTCGGCCGCGGCTATTTCCCAATTGAGCAGGTCTATGCCTGCCAGCGCCGCCTGTTCGAATTACTCGAGCTGCAGCCCGAAGACATCGCGGGCTGGTGCATTGCACCCGAAGCCCCAGGCACCGCAGGCGGCTACCGCAAACCCTCGACCCGCTTTATCGATGAAGCCCTCAGCCATCTCGGCGCTCCCAATGCCGCCACGCACATGATTGGCGACACCCTGGTCGACCTCGAAACCGCGTGGAATGCCAACGCCTCCGCGTGGGCGGTCAGTTGCGGCAAGCCACAACTCACTGCCGCTCATCACGCAGGTCAAATCAATGGGGCCTACGAATTTCGCGACGATTTCCCCGCCTGCATCGATGCCATCTTGACAGCTTGACCCTGACAATAAACCCAGCAGACTGATATTCATGCGTTATCGTATACAATTAAGAGAGACCGATGAAGGTTGGGCCGTCAGTTGCCCAGATCTACACGGCTGTCACTCGCAAGGGGATTCCAAGGAAGAAGCACTCAGCAATATAGCGGATGCGATTCGTCTTTGGCTTGAAGTGGAGGCCGAGGAGAATGGGATCAAGTCAGTTGAAACGATGGAAATCGCGCTCTAGGCATGCCCAAACTTTCTGGCATTCAGCAACGCGAAGCCATACGTGTCTTTGAAAAAATCGGCTTTAAGATAAAGCGCCAGAGCGGTCATATTGTGATGAGCAATGGAAATATTCGTTTAACAATTCCTCGCCACAATCCCATCAACGCGATCACGATGGGACACATCGCAAAAGACGCGGGACTATCTCCCGAACAATTTAAAGCACTCTTGTAATCAACGCATTCAACATTCTTTCCAAATGAGCACAGGTAAATACACACTCGTCACCGGCGGCGCAGGCTTCATCGGCAGCGCCCTGATCCACGCCCTCAACCAGGCAGGCAACACCGACATCGTCGTAGCCGACATCCTTGGCGTGGATGAGAAGTTTAAAAACTTGGTGCCACTGCGCTACGCCGACTACATCGAAGCGGACGACCTGCTCGATCTCGCCATAGAGGAACCTGAATATTTCGACCAGTTCGACACGATCTATCACCTCGGTGCCTGCTCAGCCACCACTGAGCGCGATGCCAGCTATCTGATTCGCAATAATTACGAATACACTAAAACGCTCGCCAGCATCGCGATCGAAAAAGGCATCCGCTTCGTGTACGCCTCCAGCGCAGCCACTTATGGCGACGGCAGTCAGGGCATGGACGACACCCTCGAAGACCTGCACTCCCTCACCCCACTCAACATGTATGGCTACTCCAAGCATATGTTTGATTGCTACGCCCAACGCATGGGCTGGGACAAAAAAATCGTCGGCCTGAAGTATTACAATGTGTTCGGCCCCAACGAAGCGCACAAAGACGACATGCGCAGCCTCGTGGCAAAGTCCTACGAGCAGATCCAAGCCACTGGCGAGATCGGCCTGTTTAAGAGCTACCACCCCGACTACACCGACGGCAACCAGATGCGCGACTTTCTCTATGTGAAAGACGCCGTGGCCATGACCATCCACCTGGCCAACACGCCCACTGCGAATGGCCTGTTTAACCTCGGCAGCGGCCAGGCCAACACTTGGAACACCCTCGCCACCGCGATTTTTACCGCGCTCGACCTCGAGCCAAATATTAACTACGTCGAGATGCCCGAGCAACTGAAAGGCAAATATCAATACTACACCTGCGCCGACACCACCAAACTGCGCAGCACGGGTTACACCAATGAAGGCTACACGCTGCAGGATGCGGTCAAAGACTACGTACAGAACTACCTAATCACTGGCAAACAGCTCGGACAGTAAGAGACTTGAGATGGGAGACCTGAGAGACCTGAGAGAAGAGACCTGAGGGGGGAAGCAGGAGACTTGACCTAGCGCGAGTGGCGCTGAGATGCTACTGAGCCCCGCCGAGGGGTAATGAATGAAATGAATCGGGGGTGAATCGGAACGATTTGCCCCGCAGGGGTGACTGAAGTGGGTGCCCCTTGGGGCTGCTGAAGAAACAAATTGGAGAGAGCTGAAACTTGAAGCCTGAGGTGAGTAATCTGAAGCGTTAAGACTGGAGATAACTTAAAAGGATAAATGGATAATTCTGAAAGAACTCTGGCGCTAAGACGTCGAACCAAACAATTCGCGGGATCTGTGGTACGATTTTATGTAAGTTTAGACAGACAACGCGAAGAAATCTCAATCTTAAGCAAACAGCTGTTACGCTCTGGCACATCGGTTGGCGCGAATTACAGAGAAGCGAGTCGTTCACGTAGCGACACCGAATTCATAGCTAAAATCGAATTGTGCGCACAAGAGGCAGATGAAACACAGTATTGGCTCGAACTATTACACAAAGACTGTGGAATCTCAAAAATACACACCCAACCAACCTGGGATGAAGCCGATGAACTTATTCGGATCTTTGTAGCGATGTCCCAAAATACAAAAAAACGCCGAGACTCAAAGTAACCTCAGCTCTCAAATCTCAGCTCTCAAATCTCTTCCATGCTTTTACCAAATTCCAAACTGCTCACACTCGAGCAAGCCATCGAAACGCGCAAAACACTGCGTACGGCAGGCAAGTCCATGGTCATGACCAATGGTTGCTTCGATCTGCTGCACGTTGGACACCTTTCCTATTTGCAAGCATCACGCAAACTCGGCGACCAGCTCTGGGTCCTAATCAACAGTGATGAAAGTGTCCGCTCGCTGAAAGGGCCAACGCGCCCCATTCAATCTGAAATCGAACGCGCCTACTGTCTCGCCGCGCTCACCTGCGTCGACCGTGTCGTCATCTTTAACAGTCCACGCCTCGTTGATGAAATCGAGCAACTCCAGCCCGACATCTACACCAAAGCCGGCGACTACACGATCGACACCCTGTATCAACCGGAGCGTCATGCTTTCGACAACGCGGACACGCAGATTCAATTCCTGCCGTACCTCGAAGGCTTTAGTACCACGAAAATGATCGCCAAAATCATCAAAGCTGGCGGTATATAAATACTAGCAACGCCCAACCAACAACCAGTAACTCTACACCACATGTCCCTCGTTCAAACAGACTACGACACACTCAAAACGTGCCTCGACAAGTTCGCCGCGCAACTCGCCACCGTCGAAGCGACTGGCAACATGATCGTGGAGCGCCTGCGCCAAGGTAAAACCGTGTTCGCCTGTGGTAATGGCGGCAGCGCAACCGACTCGATGCACCTCTGTGAAGAGCTCGTCGGCCGCTACCGTGGCAATCGACGCCCGCTGCCGGCCATCTCGCTGAACACCGACAGCTCGGTACTCACCTGCATCGGCAACGACTACGGCTTCGATGAAATTTTCGCTCGTCAAATCGAGGCCCTCGGCAAAGCGGACGATATTCTGGTCGGCTTCTCCACCAGCGGAAATTCTGAAAACGTCGCCCGCGCCTTCAGAGCCGCAAAGCTGAACGGCGTGACCACCATTTTACTCGCTGGCAAAGACGGCGGAAAGATCAAAGCCATCGCCGACCACAGCATCGTCGTCGAGAGCGACAACACCGCCCGCATTCAAGAGCTGCACACTTTCATCCTGCACGCTTGGCTCGAACTCGTCGAAGTCGAAGACTGGGGGTAAAGAGAGCTGAGACTTGAGACTTGAAAAAAGAGAGCTGAAAGCTGAGGGCTGAGACTTGAGATGGGAAGAAGCCGAGACTTGAAAAAAGAGAGCTGAAAGCTGAGATCTGAGACTTGAGATGGGAAGAAGCCGAGACTTGAAAAAAGAGAGCTGAAGCTAGAGGCAACTAAAAAGAGAAATGGATAATGCAGAAAGAACTCAGGCGCTCAGGCGGCGAACCAAAGAATTCGCGGGAGCAGTGGTGCGATTTTACGTAGGATTAGACCGACGACGCGAAGAAATCTCTGTATTAGGCAAACAACTGTTACGCTCAGGCACATCTGTCGGTGCGAATTATAGAGAAGCGAGTCGCTCACGTAGCGATGCCGAATTTATAGCGAAAATCGAATTGTGCGCACAAGAGGCCGATGAAACACAGTATTGGCTCGAACTATTACACGAAGACTGTGGAATCTCAAAAATACACACCCAACCAATCTGGGACGAAGCCGACGAACTCATCCGAATCTTTGTAACAATGTCCCAAAACACGAAAAAACGCAAAGACTCCCAGTAACTCAAGTCTCAGTCCTCAGCCTCAAGTCTCAGCTCTCAGTCCTCAGCGCAAGTCTCCCACCTCAGCTCTCAGCCCTCAGCCCTCAGCCCTCAGCCCTCCCACCTCAGCCCTCAGCCCTCCCACCTCAGCCCTCAGCCCTCAAGTCTCAAGTCTCCCACCTCCCACCTCAGGTCTCCCACCTCCCACCTCAGGTCTCCAACAATGGATATTCAAGCTACTTTAAACAAATTCGCCAAGCTGCGCATCGTCGTCATTGGCGACATCATGCTCGACCATTACATCATGGGCGACGCCACGCGGATCTCGCCTGAAGCGCCGGTGCCCGTCGTCTCTGTCGCCCGCGACACCTACGTACCTGGTGGCGCAGCCAATGTGGCCAACAACTTTGCCGGACTCGGTGTGCCAACCACCCTGATTGGCTCCTATACCAACGACCCCGAGAGCGTGCTGCTCAACGATGTGCTCACCCAACGCGGCATTCAACTCTCTCCCATTGGCCAAAAAGACGGTGCCACTACCATCCTGAAAACCCGCGTCGTCGTGCAACGCCAGCAACTGTGCCGCATCGATCGCGAGGCCAAGCCAGCTGCCTACGCACTCGACCACATGTTGCAAGATCCTAGGTTCCTTGAGTTGATCGCCAACGCAGATGCCATCCTCTTTTCCGATTACGCCAAAGGCGTGGTCAACGACACCCTGCTCAACGCGGTGCGCACCCACCTCGCCACACTGCCCCAGCAGCCGCTTCTCATCGTTGATCCCAAGCCGAAGCGCCACCTCGAGCTACACGGCATGGCGCTGATGACGCCCAACCGCGCCGAAGCCCTGCAAATGGCAGGCTTCGACAGTAGCTCGGATGCCGACTTCGACGACGAAGCGGTGTGCGCCGCGATCTTCAAAGCACACAACCCCGAAAAACTGGTCATCACGCTCGGCGCCGAAGGTATGCTCCTCGGAGAGAACGGCAAAATCATCGGCCGTATCGCCACCGTCGCCCGCGAAGTGTTCGATGTCTCTGGCGCAGGCGATACCGTAATCTCCGTGCTCACCGCCGCCCTCGCCGCAGGTGAATCGCTCGAAGATGCCGCCACCCTCGCTAACCGCGCAGCTGGCGTCGTGGTCAGCCATCTTGGCACCGCACCAATTAGCGCGGAAGAATTGCTCAACGCATAATCATTCATTAGCCATCACTCATTAGCCATCACTCATTCGCTATTAGTCATTTCAATTTCATGTCAGATCCAATTGCAGTCCCACTTCTCGACCTAAAGCCACAATACCTTGCACTCAAGCCCGAGCTCGATGCGGCCGTGGCCGACGTCATTGCGTCCCAATATTTCATCCTCGGACCGACGGTTGAAAAGTTCGAAAACGCCTGTGCTGAGTACTGCAATACCGCGCACGCGATTGGCGTCTCCTCTGGTACCGACGCTCTGATCGTCGCCATGATGGCGATGGGCATTGGCGAAGGCGATGAAGTCATCACCTCCCCGTACACCTTCTTCGGCACTGTCGGCTCGATCGTGCGCCTCGGCGCAACCCCAGTGTTTGTCGACATCGAGCCCGGGACCTTCAACATTGACGTCGCCAAGATCGAAGCCGTGATCACCGACAAAACTCGCGCGATCGCACCCGTGCATCTGTTTGGGCAAATGGCCGACATGCGCGCGATCAATCGACTCGCGCGCGAGCACGACCTGCTGGTGATCGAAGACGCCGCGCAAGCGATCGGCGCCAAGCAACACGGTCACCCCGCCTGCTCTTTCGGGCACATGGGCTGTCTGTCCTTTTTCCCCACCAAAAATCTCGGTGGATTCGGCGACGGTGGTATGGTGGTCTGTGACGACGCCGAGTACGCAGGCATTATTCGCCAATTGCGCAACCACGGCATGGAGCCGAAATACTTCCATTCCCGCATCGGTGGCAACTTCCGCCTCGATGCCCTACAAGCCGCCGTGCTCGACGTCAAACTCAAGCACCTCAACAGTTGGCACGAGCAGCGCCGCGAAAATGCCGCGCTCTATCACAAACTCAGCGAGAAAGCTGGTATTAGCCGCAGTGTCGACCTACTCGACAGTGGCGACCTGCAAAACGGTATTATCCTGCCGACTGAGAAAGACGGCAACTATCACATTTACAATCAGTTCGTTATCTACTCGGATCAGCGCGATGCATTGATCGACCATCTGCGCGCCAACAACGTCGGCTGTGAGATTTACTACCCACTGGCACTGCACGAGCAAGAATGCTTCCGTTTACTGGGCTACAAACGGGGCGACTTCCCGAACTCCGAGCGCGCCGCAGCGATGAGTCTTGCCTTGCCGATCTTCCCCGATCTGGCACCCGAGCAGATCACCCGCGTGGTCGAAGTCATCACCGATTTCTTCGCGTAACCAACCGCAAGAGCGCATTTGACAACCATTAGTCTACTACTAGTCTAATTATATGACTACTATCAAACTCAGCGAAGCCAAAGCACATCTGGGGCGCTATGCTCACAAAGCAGCTCAAGGGCAGAAATTCATTATCGCGGATCGAAATAAGCCCGTCGCAGTGATCGGTCCAGCACCGCAACCTGATAGCGGTATTCGCCCAAAAATCGGCCTAATGGCCGGGCAAGCCACGATCCCGGACGATTTTGATGCCCCGCTCAAAAGTTTCGAAGGCGACTTCTACGGCGAATGAGACATCTGCTACTCGACACCCATGTGTTCCTCTGGAGCCAGTTCGCGCCGAGCAAACTCACGCCCAAACTGGCAGAACTGTTCGCTGCGGAAGATGTGTGCTGGCATCTCAGCCAGATCTCCGTGCTTGAAATTCAGATCAAATACGACCTCGGCAAATTGGAGCTACCGGATACACCTCAAAAGTTTCTACCCAATCTGATTCGAGACTCAGGCTTGAACTTTCACACTCTCGAAAACAAAGCGATTTTTATGCTGGGTAAATTACCTCAGTTACACCGAGACCCGTTTGACCGCCTGCTGATTGCTTCCGCGCTGGTCAAAGGCTGGGAAATCGCCACAGTGGACACGATCTTCGATCAATATCCGGTGCAAATCGTGAACTAGCTTCAGATAAATTACTTTAAACTCAGCACACTCCAACTCATGTTTATAAAACGCTTCGGCCCTTATTTCACCTATCTAAAACCTGTGCGCAAGCAGTTTGCACTGGGCCTCGGCTTCGGGCTCATTTCAGCCGCGGCGTCCGGCGCCGGCCTACCGTTTATTATTCAATATTTGGTGCCACTCGTCACCAGCGACGATAAACCGCAAGGAATGGCACTGATCCTCCTGCTCTCATCGATTCCACTCGCCTTTACACTACGCGCACTCGGCGGATTCCTCAACGCCTACTACATGGCGTATGCCGGCATGCACGTGCTGGAGCGCCTGCGCATCATGGTGTTTGAAAAGATCCAACAGCTACCGCTCGCCTTCTTCCACAAAAACAATGTCGGAGATTTGATGAGCCGCGTGATGGGCGACACCGGACAACTGCAAACTGCACTGGTTAAAGTCGTTAATAGCTTAGTCAAAGAGCCTGCCACTTTAGTGAGCGCACTCGGATTTCTGATTTACCTAACAATCAGCGAATCCGAGGTCGCGTTTATGTTGATCGCACTCGCCACTGTTCCAGCCTGCGTATTGCCCATTCGAGCGATTGGCACACGTATTCTCAAAAAATCCAGACAAGCTCAACAACAAGCGGGTGAGCTCAACAATGTGCTCAACGAAAATCTATCGGCAGTGCGTGAAGTGCGCGCCTATAACCTCGAAACACGCGAGATCAACCGTTTCTCCGCCGCGGTTCGCAAACTATTTAAGCTGGCCCTCAAAACAATCAAATACGACAAGATGCTCTCACCCTTAATTGAGCTGACTACCGCATTTGCACTCTGCTTCTCTCTCTACGTCGCGGTTCAAAGAAACATTCAGCCCGAAGTGATCGCAGCCATTCTCACTGCGCTCTACATGTGCTACGAGCCGATCAAAAAACTCGGCGGTGTTTCCAACACCATTCGCAAAGCGCAAGCCTCACTCGATCGCCTCGAATATGTATTGCATACCGACGATACTGTCCCGGAAGCAGACAATCCAAAACCGCTCACCGCTGTCACTGGAGAGATTTGCTTTAACAACGTAACGTTCGCTTACGATAACGAAGTCGCCCTCAACAACGTCAACGTCAAGATAGAGCCCAATCAAGCCATCGCTTTGGTCGGGCCAAGCGGTGCTGGCAAATCCACTTTCGCCAACCTGGTGCCGCGCTTTTACGACGTGATCGAAGGCTCCGTCACACTGGATGGCGTCGATATACGAGAACTCAGCAAGGCGGACCTACGCTCACAAATCGCCCTCGTCTCACAAGAGTCGCTGCTGTTTAGCGAGACCATCGCCAACAATATCCGTCTCAGTAAGCCGGACGCCACACTTGAAGAAGTCAAAGAAGCCGCCCGCATGGCACATGCCCACGACTTTATCGAAGCCTTCGAAGACGGCTACGAAACGATGGTGGGCGAACGCGGCTCACGCCTCTCTGGCGGACAGCGGCAACGCATCGCCATCGCCCGCGCCTTTCTCAAGGACGCCCCGATCATCGTGCTCGATGAACCGACCTCGGCACTCGACGCCGAGAGCGAGCACCAGATCCAAGCCGCTCTTGAAGGCCTCTCCAAAGGCCGCACCGTCATCATTATCGCGCACCGCTTCAGCACCATCCAGCACGCGGATCGCATCTTAGTATTCGACGACGGCGCGATCATAGCCCAAGGCACTCACCAGGAACTCTACCAAAGCAACCCGCTCTACACCAGCCTCTACGACAAGCAGGCAAAAACGGCCTTAAGCGCAAACAGCGAACCAATCGAAGCTTAGCAAAAACTCAGCCCTGATGAAACCACTACGCAGCATATTCCTACGTCTTCTAATTGCCACACTACTCGCCACAGCCCTCAGCAGCTGCGGCAGCACACGCAGCGAAAATGGCGTAACGATCGAGCAAGGCGGCAACCCGCTGAAGTTCTGGTAGGCGCAGCTAACTCCCGATCAGGCTCATGGCTCCATCCGGACCTCTTCCGCCGCAACGCCTGATTGGTTCAGTTTCCAACTCCACACGGATCGCACGCTGCGTCAGCTCTATGCGATCGATGCCTATAAACATTAGCAACTGCCGATAGCGGTTGCATTCCCCGAAACGCCGAAGTATCTCGGCGAGCTCGTGCTCTAAGCCAATGCGGCTTAGCTCGTTACGGACTCATCGTGATCGAACACATAGAAGGCCGCGGCACTCAAGGGCATAATAATACCCAAGCATGTTTACGATTGATAAAACATCGACGTGGCGAGCCAGTATCGGTTATTTTACCGTCAAGTCCAAGTACTGACACCGCGCATTGCACTCACACTTCTATGAAACAGCACTTACTCCCAAAAACATTTTGGTGGCATAACCTCACACAGTTTGGAGGTGCGATGAATGACAACGTGTTTAAACTGATCATGGTGTATGCGCTGATCGCGTGGAATGCCTCCGCGATTGAAAGCGGCGAGACGAATTCCGCGACGATTCTAGCACTTGTTGGCCTCGCGTTTGCGCTGCCATTCCTACTGATCGTGCCGATCGCAGGTAACTTTGCCGATAAATTCAGTAAGCGGTCGTTGATCGTAAAGCTCAAAATGGTGGAGTTCATCGTCATGGCATTCGGCATCACCGCGCTTTATTTGCAAAGCAGCACGATGCTCTATGTTACCATGTTACTGATGTCCTCGCAGAGTGCCTTCTTCGGCCCCTGTAAGCTAGGCATCATCCCCGAGATGGTCGATGCCGAGCGGCTCTCGAAAGCGAATGGCTCGATTCAACTTTTTACCTTTCTGGCAATTATCAGTGGCACGGTGCTCGCTCCTGAACTGAGCCTCTTGGCCGATGAAAACTTCAGCCTCGCGGCCAGCGTGTGCTTGATCATCGCGGGCCTAGGGCTTGCTGCCTCACTCCAGATTGAACCAACGCCCGCACACCCGGATCGTCACCTCAGTCTCAACGGTTTTGGATCAGTGTTTAAGACGTTCCTTGAAATTCGCAAAGACGGCTTTCTGACACTCGCGGTGCTGGCACTCGCGGTCTTCTCACTGGCTGCGGCATTCATTCAACTCAATGTGCTCGATTTTGGTGCGCAACATCTCGAACTCTCTCCCGAACAAGCCACACGCCTCTTCCTCCTTACCGCTATCGGCATTGGCGTGGGGTCGACCACCGCAGGTTGGCTCAGTGGTCGTGGGATCGAGTTCGGCATCGTGCCGGTGGGTGCACTGCTGATGAGCCTGAGCCTCGGAGTATTAGGCACGCTCGCAGAGGGCAACATCTGGCTCTCGGCGATCAGCATGGCCGTACTCGGATTTGCAGCAGGACTCTTCATTGTACCACTCCAAGCATTCATTCAATACCGCAGCCCCAAAGACCGAGTGGGTGCGATCCAGGCAGCCAACGCCTTCATGAGTTGGCTCGGCATTCTAACCGCGAGCGGGCTGATCTACGTCAACTCATCCGTGTTTGGGGGTACCGCACAGAATGGCTTCTTTATGCTCGCATGCGGCATTCTGGCGCTCGCACTCTTCAGTCTCTGGGTGCTGCCCGACTTCTTTGTTAAATTCGTCCTCATGCTGGTGACGCGGTTCTGCTACCGATTCCGCGTGCGGGGCCTCGACAACCTACCCGCCTACGAACCCGCACTCTTAGTTTGCAACCATGTCAGCCTGATGGATGCCGTGCTGATTGTGACCAGCCAGCAACGTCGGGTCCGCATGCTGATGTCGCGCGAATATTACGACAAGTCTGGTTGGATAACGAAGCGTATCGTTGAGCTCGCAAAGGTCATCTTGATTCACGGCCACGACAACCCGAAGAAGTTGCTCAAATCGCTCAAGACCGCCCGCACCGCACTCGATGACGGCTACCTCGTCTGCATCTTCGCCGAAGGCGCACTGAGCCGAACTGGCATGCTGCGCCCCTTCAAGCAAGGCTTCGAACGGATCGTCAAAGGCACCGACTATCCGATCATTCCGGTCTATATCGGTGGGGCATGGGGCAGTGTTGCCAGCTTCCAGCAAGGCATGCCGAAGATCCGCCTCAGCAAAGATTTTCGCTATCCGGTGAGCGTGCATTTCGGCACACCGCTTCCCTCTACTTCGACCACCTTCGAAGTTCAGCAGGCGGTCAGCGAGCTATCGGTTGATTCCTTCGAGCTGGTTAAAGAAGGACGCAAGAGCCTCGGCCATGAGTTTATCGATTCCGCCCGCCGCAACTGGGGTAAACTGGCAACCGTGGACAGCTCCGGTCGCGAGCTCAAATTCGGCGAGCTCCTCATCGCCAGCTTAATCCTGCGCGAGCGTATCCGTACACACACTACAAAAGAGGAGCATCGCATCGGCATCTTACTGCCGACAGGGTCAGGATCAGCCATGGCTAATCTAGCGATCACCCTAGATCGACGTATCAGCGTCAACCTCAACTACACCGCCCCTGCGCAAAGCGTAGGCTCCGCGCAGGAACAGTGCGAAATCCGCACCGTACTCACCTCGCGTAAGTTCCTCGAGGTCCTGCCCGAGCTACCACTCGCCGAAAATGTGCTCTACTTGGAAGACCTGCTGAAAGATATCAGCAGGGCAGAAAAATTCCGCACCTTTCTTAAAGCCCGCCTGCGCCCGGCACGAATGCTACTCGGCGGCACACGCATTCAGCCAGACGATGTGGCGACGATTCTGTTTTCCAGTGGTTCCACCGCTGAGCCCAAGGGCGTGATGCTTAGCCATCATAATTTGCTGTCCAACATCGAATCGTTCCGCTCGGTCGTCAGCCCAAAGCGTGACGATGTGATGCTAGCCACCCTGCCGTTCTTTCATTCTTTCGGCTACACCGTGACCTTCTGGTTTCCGCTAATATCGGGCATCACCACCGCCTGCCACACGAATCCACTCGAAGGCGAAGCGATCGGCAAACTCGCGGAGAAGTATAAAGCCTCGATTCTGCTCACCACACCGAGTTTCCTGCTGGCCTATACTCGCAAGATCAAGCCCGAGCAATTCGCGAATTTACACTATGTATTTACCGGCGCCGAAAAGCTCCAGCCACGTATCGCAGCCATGTTTGAGAAACGCTTTGGGGTGCAACCGCTCGAAGGCTACGGAGCGACGGAGCTTTCACCCGTGTGTGCGCTGAGCTTACCAAATGTCGAAATCGATAATCTCGAAGAGACCGGTAACCGCGAAAACCGCCTCGGACGTGCCCTTCCGGGTATGGCGATGAAGATCGTGCATCCGGAAACTGGCGACACCCTTGCTCCTGGCGAAGCTGGTCTCATTTATATCAAAGGCCCAAACGTCATGGTCGGCTACTTGAAGAAACCAGAACTGACCGAATCCGTCTTGCACGATGGCTGGTATGATACCGGCGACATTGGCCTGATGGATACCGACGGCTTCTTTGCGATTACCGGACGCCTCTCCCGTTTTAGTAAACTCGGCGGTGAAATGATCTCGCACGGTGCAGTCGAAAAAGTCCTGCAAGAAGCACTCGAGCTCGGGCCGGATGCGCTCGCAGTCGTCGCGATCGCCGATCAGCGCAAAGGCGAGAAACTCTGCGTGCTGCACACTTCAACGGATCTAACTGAAGACAGTATCCGCGAA
>Ga0302125_10000197_pt1 | contig 34425 bp, 63 predicted proteins | sample CB4_surface_MG_FD_203111 | JGI IMG/M metagenome (GOLD analysis project Ga0302125, IMG submission 203111) | Marine microbial communities from Western Arctic Ocean, Canada - CB4_surface | ecosystem: Environmental > Aquatic > Marine > Oceanic | place: Canada: Western Arctic Ocean | collected... | reverse complement strand
TTAATGGAAACTTACGAGCTAAAGCATGATGAGTTTTCCCAAGAAACCGAAAAGCAATTCAGGGTTCTAAAGTTAGTTGATGGAATCTACACGCAAGAACTATACCGTGATGACATATTGGTTGATTCATTTCAGCCTAGAGCTAACGGTTTAAGGTTAAATTATATCCCGATAGTGATTGCAGGAACATACTCAAACGACCCTGCTGTAGATGATGCTGCCTTATATGACATTGCCGAAATTAACATTGGGCATTATCGTAACAGTGCCGATTATGAGGAAGGTGTATTTTTACATGGCCAGCCAATGCTGCATATTGATACTGGCAATACTTCTGCTGCTGAGTTTGAAGCATTAAATCCTAACGGAATCGAAGTCGGTGCAAGACGAGGTATAGCGACAACAGGCGGTGGCTCTGCTGCTTTACTGCAAGCTGCAAGTAATGGCGCAGCTTATGAAGCAATGAAAATGAAAGAAGAACAAATGGTTAGTATTGGCGCAAGAATGATTGAAGCAGGTGGTCAAGCTGAAACGGCAGAAGCTGCAAGGATTAAACACGCTGGCGATAATTCAGTATTAACTAATATTGTACAAAATGCATCAGATGCGATAGAGCTTTCATTAAGCTGGGTTGCAAATTACATGGGCTTGACAGTAGAGCCTGAATATAAAATTAACGATGATTTTTACGATAAAACTATTAACCCACAAATGTTAATGGCTAAAATTCAGTTAATGGATAGAGGTGTAATTGCACCAGAAGATGTAAGGATGACACTACGAAAGGCTGGTGAAATTGAGCGTGAAGAAGAAGATATTATTGGTGATGCTGAGGCTGTTAGCCCCGTCTAATGTCTAGCAATACTGGGTTAATTGATTCATTAACTTTGCGCCAGATATTAATAGAGCGTTATTCTGCTGGCGAAGCAAAAAGGTTAGTTAAGTATTTAAATAGGCTGTCAAAAGATTTAGCCAAAAAGATAAAGTCAGATTATGAAAACGTCAGGGCAGTAGCATTAGCCAAGCAGTTAGAAAAAGTAACGACTACCTATGTTAATCAATACGGTTCAGAAATGATTAAAGGTTTAAATGACTTTGGCAAAGATGAGGCTGATTTTGCGCGTGAAGCGTTACTTGCCTTGACTGCTGCTGAAACTGTTAATCCTGCATCACTACGTCAGATAAAAGCCGTAATCACTAAAGTGCCAATGAAGCTAATATCTGGCAAATCAACAGAAGGCATTACTATTGACGAAGCAGTTAAAAGCTTTAGCAAGAATAAATCAAAGCAAGTAGGGCAAATGTTACGTGATGGCGCTTTGCTAGGTAAAACTACTGATGAAATTGTTGACGATATAACAGGGCTTGTTGGTACTCAGTTTGAAAGCCAAGCAGCTACTTTAGTTAAAACAACTACAGGGCATATGGGTGAGCAAGCAAGAAAAGAAACTTATTTAGCTAATGATGACGTTATAGACGGCTGGGAGTTTACAGCTACGCTCGATGGTAAAACATCTATTACTTGTGCAAGTCTTGACGGTAATAAATACCCATTAAACACAGGCCCACTACCTAAACTACACTGGAATTGTCGAAGTGTTGCAGTTCCTAAAGTAAACCCAGAATATGATTTAGGTTCTGAAATTATCGGTGAGCGAGCTAGTATTAATGGTTCCGTTCCAGCTAATAGAACTTATGGCGGTTGGCTAAAAGACCAAAACAAATCAGTCAGAATTGAAGTGTTAGGTGAAGAACGAGCAAAGCTATTTGATAGTGGTAAATTATCAATAGGTAAATTTACGGATAAGTCTGGGAAGATTTATACATTACCAGAGCTAAAGAAATTAAACCCTTTAGCGTTTTAAGTGCAAGTTGCACATAATTTAGCCAGTGGCTAGGAGTAGAAATGTCAGAAGAAAACGAAGTGATTGAAGACGATGTTAAAGATGATGGTGTTGATCCTACTATTGCTTTGCAAGAAAAGTTAGATGCAATTATAGCTGATAATGACAGGCTAAAAGCAAAGATTAACGAATCTAACAAACATACTAAAGCGGCAGAGGCTAAAGCAGCATCAGAAGAAAAGGAAAGGCTTAGAGCAGCTAATGATTTTGAACAGTTATACAAAAGTTCAGAATTAGAACGCGAGGCTTTAACCCAAGAAATACTAGCTGGCAAAGAAAAGGCTGCGAGAAGTGAAGAAACTAAATCAGCCTACGAGTTAGCCAATGACTTGACGAAAGACACAAGACGGGCTAAATTACTGGCAAAAGAGTTAATGTCTAGGTTTAAATTTACCGATGATGGCATTAGAATTACAGATTCAAACGGAAATCTAACAGTTTCTACAATGGCAGATTTAAAGTTAGAAGTGCAAAAAAATCCAGACTATGATTTTCTAATAGATGGTGTTGATTCGTCGGGTGGCAGTGCTACTGGCAACAATAATGGCAGCGGTGCTGCAAAAGTAGTATCACGAGCCGAATTTGCGGCATTAAACCCAGTAGAACAGATGGCATTCTCAAAAGAAATGCGTTCTGGTAAAGCTGAAATCACATAATTTATTATAGGTAATTAGAAATGGCTGAAAATACAATCACAGCGTTAGTGCCCGACATTTATGAAGCACTAGACGTTGTATCACGAGAGCTTACGGGCTTAATTCCTTCTGTAACAATGAACGCATCCGCTGCAACTGCTGGTGTTGGTCAAAATATCCGCATAGACGTAGAACCTGCTGGTAATGTTGCAGATATTACGCCTGCGATGACAACTCCAGACCCTACTGGTCAAACTTCCGGCTCAACTGACATAGTAATTACTAAGTCACGCGCAGCTAACTTTGGTTTTATTGGTGATGACCAATTAAAATTAAATTCTGGCATTGGCTATACGAGTGTTCGCGCTCAGAAGATTGCACAAGCAATTCGATCTGTTGTTAATGAAGTTGAAACTGACTTAGCTGGATTACAAGCTACATTTTCTCGCGCTGTAGGTGTTGCTGGGACTACTCCTTTCGGAACTGCTAACGATTATACTGGTGCTTCACTTGCCCGTAAAATCTTGAAAGATAATGGCGGTGACATTGACCCACAACTAGTAATCGATACAACTGCTGGCGCTAACATGATTGGCAAACAGTCTGCGGTTAATTCTGCTGGCACTGACAGTCTATTACGTCAAGGCGTATTGTTAGATGTTGCTGGTATGCCTCTTCGCGAGTCTGCACAAATCCTAACTCCTGCGGTTGGAGCAATGGCTGGTGGTAAGACTAACAACGCTGGTTATGCAATTGGAGCTAATAGCTTTGGTCTGCAAAATGCTACAGGAACGGGTAGTCTAGTTGCTGGTGATGTAATTACTTTTGCTGGTGATACCAACCAGTATGTTGTTACTTCTGCTGTATTTGCTGGCGCTAACCCTGCGACTGGTGACGTTGTTACTATTGGTGCTAACGGTCTGCAAAAGGCTATTGCTGGTGCTAATGTTGCAATTACTGTTGTAGCTGCTGCTACTCGCAATATGTGCTTTTCACGATCTGCTTTAGTATTAGCTGCTCGCGCTCCTGCACGACCTAGCGAAGGTGATATGGCTACTGACGTAATTGTAATCACTGACCCTCGCTCTGGAATGTCTATGGAATTTGCTATGTACAAAGGCTATAGAAAAGTTCGTTATGAAGTCGGTTTGGCTTGGGGTGTTAAAAACATCAAGCCTGAGCATACTGCTTTGTTACTAGGCTAGTATAATTGGCTGTCAGTGTAAAAGCTGGCAGCCTTTTCTATAGGTGATAATAATGGCAAAATATAAGAAGACAAAACCAGTTAAAAAACCCAAAAAGGTTGAATATTAATGACTACTATTGTCGAAAATGGAACTATTGTTGCTAATGCCAATTCCTATGTGTCTGATGCTGATTTTGCAACATATGCAGCAGATCATGGAATAACCGTCACAGGTGTAGCTGCTAAGTTATTATTAAATGCTGCTATATACGTTGAACAATTATCTTTTGTTGGAACTAAACAAACAAAAGAACAAACAATGCAATGGCCTAGAAATGATGTTTATATCGATGGCTGGAATTACCTTTCAACAGAAATACCAAAATTATTAATCGACCTCCAATGTGAGGTTGCTTTAGCTATAGATACTGGTGAAGACCCATTAGCTACAGTGGCAAGAGCTACTAAAAAGGAAAAGGTTGACGCTATCGAAGTCGAATATGCCGATAGTGCTGCGCCTTTTGTTTACAATTTAAAGATTAAAGCGTTAGAAAGAAAACTAACGAATATGAGCGGTGGACTTAGTTTTACGGTGACTAGACGATGAGTTTTTATGTCGGGCTTAAAAATACAGCAACTAAACTACTGACTGATAAAGGTCAGAATGTAAGCTGGCTGCACGACAATAATAACGGTAGTTTTAACCCTGTTACTGGCGTTAAGTCAGGCGGTTCAACAACTGCTTATAGTGCTAAAGGTGTTTTGTTGAATTTTAGCGATGCTAGAATAGATGGTGTGTTTGTAATTGCATCAGATAGACGCTGTATAATGTCTGCTGGTAATGTGCCAGAAGTAAGTGACCTTGTGACAGTGAATTCTATTGGTTATCAAGTTTTAGCTGTTAAGCCAGTTAATCCAGCAGGAACGGCGGTGATGTATGAGCTTCAACTCAGAACTTAACGACTTCACAAAAAAAGCTGGTAAGAATGCTGAAAAAATATTTAGAGGCACGACTATTAACTTGTTTGGTAGGATTATAAAAAGAACACCTGTTGTAACAGGTAGACTAAAAGGTAATTGGCAAATAGACGTTAATAAACCGCCAATAGGTATTTTATCAATGGATGACAATAGTCCTTTAAATAAAATAAACTCAGAAAGTAAATTTAAGATTCAACGAGGTGTAGGAAAGGCTTCGCTTGAGGACACAATTTATATGGCTAATAATTTACCTTATGCACAGCTTGTAGAAAATGGAAATTACTCTACGCAAGCACCAGCAGGAATGGTGGGAGTAACTGCTGCTGAGTTTGAGCGCGAAATTGAACGACAGGCTGGAAAAGTTAAATGAGTACATCATTTTTAGATATTTCTGCGGCACTAGATACTAAATTAAATACCTATGCTGTAGCTAATTCCATTTCAGTGGCATGGGAAAACATAGACTATCAGCCAGTAATCGGGACTTTATTTATAAGGCCGACCTTATTACCGTCTGATACAATCGCAATTGGTATTGGTAATACTAGCGCAGAGGATCACATTGGAATATATCAAGTTGATATTATTGCGCCAATTGATCAAGGTAAAGGCGAAGCTTTTACGCAAGCAGATTTACTGGCTACGCACTTTGCCAGAGGTGAGTTGACATATAACAGTGTTAAGTTACAAATAAAATCAGTGTCTCGCGGTTCAGGCTCGCGTGATGCGTCTTGGTTAATAGTGCCTGTTTTTATCAATTATCAATCAATTATAGGAAGTTAAAAAATGGCAACTCCAATTACATTCGCTGGCTCAACTGTATCAATATCTGATGACATTCCAGCAACATACGACGAAGCTGGTTTTGAAGCGGTAGGCGTAGTTTTTACGGCAATCGGTGAAGTTACAAGCATTGGCGGAAAAGGTCGAACTTATAACGATGTTTCTTACACCAATTTAGCAACACGCGGAACAGTTCATAAAAAAGGTTCATATGATGAATCTGAATTGGCTATCGAGATTGGCGTTGATCGTGCTGATGCTGGTCAAGTCATTTTAAAAGCAGCTAGTGATTCTGATGCTAACCATTCTTTTAAGATCGCATATTCAAACGGCGAGGTTGATTACTTTCAAGCATTAACCTTTAGCTTTGCTGATGCTGGTGGTGATGCTGACACAATTCGCGCTGTTACTGCAACACTTCGCGTTGATTATCGCGGTGTTATTCAAGCTACTACATAATGGATTTATCATTACTCATAGCCAATGAAACGGCTGATTGCGTAATTAAAGACCCTTACACTGATGACGATACGGATATTGTTATCAGTGTTTATGGTTCTTATTCTAAGCAATACGCTGAAGCTTTTAAAAAAGAGTCATCACGCAAAGAATCAGATGCTTTAAAGCTGCTCATTGATTTAACTGTTGGCTGGGTTAATCTAAGCCTAGACGGTGAAGATTTGCCATTTAATAGCGAGAATGCTAAAAAGATTTACTCGATGGATATGCTGCCAGTACGTAGGCAAGTTGAAATGTTTATTCTGGAGCAGAAGAATTTTTTGCCAAAACGCTAGCAGATTTAAATTTATATGCAGATCAGTTAGCGTGGTTAAATTCTCGAAATGAAAGCAAGTCTAAGTCTAGGCGTGAATTAGTAGAGTATGACTTCCCAGATATAGGGCAGTGTAATTACATTTTAGATATGGCGATAGATTTTGGTTTAAAACCTGAATGGTCTGAGTTAAACGCATGGAATGAATTAACTCAGGCTCATTTAAATAAGTTTGAAACTAAAGCCATTCACATGATAAGCCTTGTCTACAGCAATAAAATAAGTGAGTATGATGGCAAAGAAGCACCAAGACCTTATGTTGGCAATGTAAAAGAAAGTAGCCAAGCAATTCAGAACATACTTAGGAATAGATAAAATGGCAGACGCAGCAAGTCTATTAATCAAGGTTAAGTCTAGTGGAATTAGTAAAACCACAAAAGATTTAAAAGGGCTTGAAACTCAAGGCAGTAAAGCAACTGCTATGACTAAGAGTTTAGGCAAGTCATTTGTCAGGCTTGGTGCTGTCGCTGGTGTTGCTGCTGCTGCGCTTGGTGTTGGCCTTTTTGTTAAATCAATAAAAAACACGATAGAACAAGAAAGGGTTATTGCCCAATTAAATCAAACCTTAAAATCAACAGGTAGATTTAGTGTTAGTGCTTCAGAAGGGCTACAGGACTATGCAGCAGAACTTCAAAAATTAACAACTTTTAGTGACGAAACAATTATTGCTAGCCAAGCGCTGATTCTTACATTTACAAGAATTGGCTCTGAGATAATGCCTCAAACTACTGAGGCAGTTTTAAATGTTGCAACTGCTATGGGTACTGACCTAAAAAGCGCATCAATCCAAGTCGGTAAAGCATTGAATGACCCATTGATAGGTTTAAGTGCATTAAGCGAGTCAGGCATAACCTTTTCACAAGTTCAAAAAGATTTAGTTAAAGATATGATTGCCGTTGGCAATACTGTTGGCGCTCAAAAATTAATATTAAAAGAATTAGAAACACAATTTGGAGGCAGTGCTTTTGCTGCTAGAAATACATTAGGCGGCTCATTGAAGTCACTAAGCAATTCATTTGGTGGTTTGTTAGAAGCTGACAAGGGTTCGCCTTCTGCACTAACAGATGAGATTAATGGATTAACTGATGTTTTAAACAGCAAAGAAGTTAAAGACGGAATGCAAGTTATTGTTAGTGGGTTTTTAGCAATTGCAAAAGCTGGTGCATTTGCCGCTAAAGGTATAGGTATGATATTTGGAGGCGATTCTATAAAAGAATTGAACACCGAAATATCAGAATTACAAAAAGAAATAATATTAAATAATGATAAGACAAGTAAGGCTGCAATAACTCAGCAAGAAATCAGAAAAAAAGATTTACAAAACTTGCAGATGGAGCTTGTCTTATTGCAAGAAAAAGCTGGCTTGCTTGGTGTTATAGACCTTGGCGCTTCTAACCGTATTAATTTTACAAACCAAAACGGTAATAACAAAACTACTAGCACAAGCGATACAGAAGAAGAAAAACTTAGGTCTGAAACTTATGCTTTATCTCAAATGGCTACAGAATATGATAATCTATTTAGTGCATCACAAGCGTTAAATGAATCTATAAGAACGCCTAAAGAAATATTTGACCAAGAAATCCAAGCTTTAGATAAATTAAAAAATGCAAGAAATGAAAGACTTAATGAATCTTTAATAAGCCAAGAGACTTACAACAGGGCTAGGATAGAAGCGGAACAAAAGTTTGCTGATAGCCAAGAAGAGACGGCTTTAATATCTGCTGATGCAATGAGTACGATTGACGAATCGTTGTTTAGAAGCAAAAATAACTTTGATGCTTTTGGAGCGGCGATAGAAAGCTGGGGTATGACTTTTGCGCAGACTATGGTTAATGGAAGCGGTTCATTTAAGGATTTTGCTTCTACTATTGTTAAACAAATGCAAGTTATAGCAATTCAGCAAGCTACTCAGCCATTGTTTGACGGGTTTAGTGGTTCATTCAAAACTTTGTTTAGCACTAACCCAATTTCTGGTTCAACTGCTAACTTAACAGGTGGTGGCGCACCGTCTGCAAACGGTGGTGGCTTTACTGGAACTGGTGCTAGAGTTGGCGGTGTTGATGGTATTGGTGGCTTTCCTGCTATCCTGCATCCAAACGAAACAATAATAGATCACACTAAAGGCCAGACGATGGGTAATGTTGTTGTAAATGTTGATGCGTCAGGCACAAGCACCAAAGGCGATAGTCAGAAACTAGGCAACATGATAGGCGTTGCTGTCAGGTCGATACTGATTGAAGAAAGCAGACAGGGGGGACTATTAGCATGAGTACATTCACCTTTTCCCCCTCCTACGGTGCAGCTTTTACGAAATCCCCTAAAGTTAGAATTGCTGCTTTTGGTGATGGCTACCAGCAAAGAGTTGCTGATGGTATTAACACAACGGCAAGGGGCTGGTCATTAAGTTTTGAAGGAACTAAAACCGAGATTGATGCTATTGAATTATTTCTAGCAACAGAAAACGGTGTAACATCTTTTGATTGGACACCGCCAACAGGTTCGGCTGGAAAGTGGATTTGTAGCCAATGGTCTAATGCTATAATTGAATATGATCACTGGAGCCTAACAGCTAACTTTCAGGAGGTCTTTGGAGAATGATTGCAACTGATGTACAAAAGCTTGCTGCTGGTAATGTTATTGATTTATTTGAAATCGATAATACAGCTATAGGCGGTACTGTACTAAGATGGGTAGATGACGTTAATGAATTAAACGCTGATATTATCTGGCAGGGTAATACCTATTCCAGATTCCCTATTGAAGCTAAAGGGTTTAGTACAAGCGGAAAAGGCACACAACCAAGACCAACTATCAAAGCGTCAAATGTATCTGGCGCTGTTGGTGCTTTAACGAGATCGCTTCAAGATTTAATAGGCGCTAAATTCACGCGCAGACGTACCTTTGTTAAATACTTAGATGCTGCAAACTTTGCTAGCGGTAACGCACAAGCAGACCCTAACGTTCATTTTGCTGATGAAATTTGGTTTATTGACAGAAAGGTTTCTGAAAACGGTATTTTTATTGAATTTGAATTATCATCGGCAATGGACTTGTCTGGAACAATGTTACCTAAAAGACAGGTCACGCAAAAAACTTGCGCTTGGCAATATCGAAGTGCTGAGTGCGGTTATGCTGGAGGAGCAGTAGCTAATATTATGGATGTAGCTGTTTCTTCTTTGGCTGATGATGTATGCGGTCATCGTGTAGAGTCTTGTAAATTACGATTTGGAAGTAATGCAGTTTTGCCATTTGGTGGGTTTACTGGCAGCTCTAAATAATGTCTGTTGAAAATGACATATTAAAACACGCAGAAGAGTGTTACCCAAACGAGTGCTGCGGTTTAATTGTTATTGTAAAAGGTAGAAAACGTTACAAAAAATGCAGAAATATAGCAACAGGTTTACAGTTTGCTATTCACCCAGAAGATTACGCTGATGCAGAGGATTTAGGTGTAATTGATACGATAGTGCATAGTCATCCTAACACTTCGCCTTTACCATCACCATCTGATTTAATAAGCTGCGAAAAATCAGGCTTAAAATGGCTTATTATTAGCTATCCAAACGGAAACATCTACGAATTCAAGCCAAGCGGTTATGTCTTGCCTTTATACGGGCGTGAGTTTCAGCATGGTACTGTCGATTGTTTTACCTTTATTCGCGATTACTATATGCAAGAGTTAGGAATTGAAATGCCCGACTACTACAGGGCTGATAACTGGTGGCTGTCTGGTGAGAGTCATTATTTAGATAGAGCTAATGATGCTGGATTCTATTTAGTTGACGAATTAAAAAAGAATGATGTTATATTTATGACTGTAGGTAGCCAAGTCCCAAATCATGGCGCTATATACTTAGGTGATGGTAAGATAGGTCATCATCAAGTGGGTCGATTATCATCTATTGATGTTTATGGTGGGTGGTATGAAAAAATCACAACGCATATTGCGAGGCATAAATGAACACTATTTTATTATACGGGTCACTAGGTTCTAAGTTTGGTCGTGTTCATAATTACGATGTTAGAACACCAGCCGAGGCTGTAAGGGCATTAAGCGCAACTATCAAAGGTTTTAAACAGGCTTTTATAGACGGCGGTTCATATCGATTGATTGTTGGCGGAAAATCAACAATAGATTTAGATGAGTCAGAAAACCCAATATCAACAAAAGAAACTATAAGGATTGTACCTGTCATTACAGGGGCAAGTGGCGTAGGAAAGATTGTTTTAGGAGCTGCATTGATTTATGCATCAGGTGGCCTAGGAACTGGTCTTGCTGCAAGTTTTGTTCAGGGTGTAGGAACATCAATGGTTTTAGGCGGTGTTAGTGAGCTTTTATTTGCACCACCAAAGCCAGAAGCAGCACAAGAACGCGCGGAAAATATGCCTTCGTTTATATTTAATGGCGCTATTAATACGACAAGGCAAGGCAATCCAGTTCCAATTTGCTACGGCAGAATGATAGTTGGTTCACAGGTTATAAGCGCAGGATTATCTGTAACGGGTATAAGAGTTTGAGTATTATACGAGGTTCAGGCGGTGGTAAAGGCAGCGGTGGCAGTGCGAGAGTCTCTATTGAAGCTGCTGATAGTTTACGATCAAGACAAGACGCTAGAGTTGTTGACCTAATCTGTGAAGGTGAAATACAAGGATTAGTTGACGGGCTTAAATCAGTTTACCTTGATAATTTACCTATTCAAAATGACAACGGAAGCTTTAACGTAAATGGTGTAGGTTTTGATTTTAGAAACGGTACTCAAGCCCAGACTAGAATGCGAAGTTTTGCAGAAGTTGAAAGCGAACAAATTGTTGGCGTGGCTGTTACTAAAACCACAAGTGTTACAAGAACGATAACTAACAGCCTTGTTGATACAGCAAGAGTAACAATATCAGTTCCAGCTTTGCAAGAACAAGACACGACAACTGGTGATATTAGCGGTACATCAGTTCGCGTTGCTATTGACTTACAAAGCAACGGAGGCGGTTTTGTCACAACAACGACAGGGCTTCGAAGGATAGATTTAAGTGCAGACTCAACTGGACTATCAAGCCTGACAAATGAAATCTTTAACCCAACAGTAAAAATTAATTGGGTTGGTTCTGGATTTGCATTTCAAAGCATATTTTATTCAGTTCAGTATAGGGTTATTGGCTCTGGAACTTGGCTAACTCATGCGAATAATAGCTTTAGTGGTTCTGGTACATACGTTAGAAATGTTGACGAAGATGGTAGAAGTACGGGCGGTAGTACAATTACACCACCATCAAACACGCGAGAAAGCTTTATATATTTGCCTGAAAACAATTATGAATTTAGGGTTTTAAAGACAAGCGGAACAGGAACAGTAACTATGCCCAGCGGTTATGCTGCTGAAAATTTTGGCTTTACTGAAATAAAAGGTAAAACTTCCAGCCGATACCAAAAATCTTTTGATTTGGAATTAACAGGTGATGCACCGTGGGATATTCGCGTTAGAAGAATAACTGCTGACAGCACTTCGGCAGCTTTGCAAAATGCTACTTTTTGGGATTCTTTTACTGAAATCCAAGATGAAAAATTCTCTTATCCAAATAGTGCCTTGATGGCATTGTCAATTGACAGCGAGCTTTACAGCAAGATACCAACGCGAGGTTATGAGATTGAGGGCTTGATTATTAAAGTCCCGTCTAATTATAACGCTGTCAGTAAAACCTATTCGGGAACTTGGAATGGAACTTTTATAACGGCTTATTCAAATAATCCTGCGTGGATATTTTACGATTTAATTACTAATTCGCGTTATGGTCTTGGCGATAATGTTCCAGAAGCATTAGTTGATAAATATGGCCTTTACGAAATCGGTGTATATTGTGATGAACTAGTAGATAACGGGCAAGGCGGTACTGAGCCGAGATATACTGTTAATGCTTATATCCAGCAACGTGCAGAGGCTATTAAACTTGTTCAGTCTTTAGCATCAGCATTTGCAGCTATAAGTTATTGGTCGGCTGGTTCTATTCGATTAAATCAAGATTCACCTACACAGCCTACTGCGCTTTTTACGCCAGCAAATGTTATTGATGGTGCTTTTAGTTACAGTGGCTCAAGTGCTAAAACAAGATCAACGGTTATATCGGTTACTTGGAATGACCCTGATGACCTTTATCGACAAGCCATTGAATATATAGAAGACCATGATGGAATCGAAAGGTTTGGTTATAGAAAAAAAGATGTAGTTGCATTTGGCTGCACATCGAGAGGACAAGCGCATAGATTTGGCAAAGCTATTATGTTTGCTGAAAAAATGGAAACAGAAATTGTTATTTTTTCTTGCGGTTTAGACGGGTTATCAATATCACCGTCGGACGTAATACAAACATCAGACCCCATTAGATCAGGCGATAGGTTTGGCGGTCGATTACTCGCAGCAACTACAACTAATTTTACTTTAGACGCTGATGTAACAATAGATGGGGTTTCTGTTTATACACTTTGGGCGATTATGCCAGATGGGGATGTTGAACAAAGGACGGTTACAACAGGTGCTTCAACTACATCAGCTTTAACAGTATCACCAGCTTTTAGCGCAGCGCCAGAAGTAAATTCCGTTTGGGTTTTAGGATCAACGAGTGTTAATCCTGAAACTTGGAAAGTCTTATCTGTAACAGAAGATGGCGTTAATGCTGAAATATCTGCACTTGAATATCGGTCTGATAAATACGCTGCTATTGAATCTAATATTTTATTGCTACCAATACCAACATCTAATATTAAGCAAATCCCAAGTGAGCCAACGGATATTGTTATTAGTGAGTCTTTATTCTTGCTAACTAAGTCCATCGTAGGCGTTAGGATGTCAGTTAGCTGGCTGGCTGATAGTGGGTCAAGGTTTGAGGTTGAATATAGACGAGAAGATGGCAACTGGACAGTATTAAATACATCTATTCCGTCAATCGATATAGAGCCTGTTACTGCTGGTAATTATGAAGTAAAAGTTACGGCTATAAATGAAATTGGCGTTAAGTCACAAACATCATCAGAAGCTGTAATTATTTATGGCCTAACGCTATTGCCAAACAATGTTACAAACTTTGGTCTGCAAGCTGCTGGAAACGTAGCAACTTTTACTTGGGATAAATCAACTGACCTAGACGTATTGGTTGGCGGTTATATTAGAATTAAGCACACGACTAATAGTTCAGCACCAGATTGGTCGAATGCTACTGTAATAAGTGAGGCTATTTCTGGAAATAGTACATCAGCAACACTACCCCTTATTTCAGGTGCTTATCTTGCTAAATGGGTCGATTCAACAGGAAACCAAAGTGAAGATGCTTTGGGCATAATTACAAATGCCCCTAGCATAAACAATATGAATTTTATTGAAGATTTACCAGAAACAGGTTTTACAGGTGTTAAACAGAATGTTGGCGTTGTAGATGGGAGGCTGATTCTTGATTCAGCTAATACGGTTGGTGAGCAAGAAATTATTGTTAGCACTTGGCCTACTATTTCAGCAATCGGTGGTATTGCTTCGTCGGGTACTTATATCTTTGATGAATCAGTCGATCTAGGTCTTGTGCAAACATCTAGGCTTACAACAGCTCTATCCGTTTTGGGAATCGATGTCAGTAGTACAATTGATACGCTACCATTAATTGATACTTGGCCTAACATTGATGGAGGGTTTATTGACGATGTTGATGCTAAATTATATGTCAGAACATCAACTGATAATGTGACATTTGGCGACTATCAGGCATTGGTTGTAGGTGACTACTTAGCTAGGGCTTTTGAGTTTAAGCTTGTGCTTAGAAGTTTTTATGAAACGCATAATATAAGTGTTGGTTCTTTGCTTGTTACTATTGATATGCCAGACAGGATAGCGAGCGGTGAAGATATTGTAAGTGGTGCAGGAACTAAATCAGTATCATACCCGTTTACTTTTAGAGTCGCACCAGCTTTAGCAATAACTGCACAAAATATGGAAGCAGGAGACTTTTATGAATTATCAAACAAAAACACCGCTGGTTTTGATATAGTATTTAAAAATTCAGGTGGTACGGCTGTCAATAGAACATTTGACCACATTACAAAAGGTTATTAAAAATGGCACAAGCAGACTATATAATTGCAAATCAAGCTGGAAATCTATTTCGAGCAGATTTAAATGATACCTTGTCGGCAATAGTATCAAATAACAGCTCTGCAACTGAGCCAGCTACAATGTATGCTTATCAATGGTGGGCTGATACAAATTCTGGCTTATTAAAACAGAGGAACGCTGCTAATAATGGCTGGGTAACTATCGGGACAATGGCGCAGACTAACTTAGGATTATTGAGCCTTAGTGGTGGAGCTATGACAGGTGCTATTACTACCAACAGCACTTTTGATGGTCGTGATGTAGCTGTAGATGGTGGCGCATTAGATACGGCTGTTTCTAAATTATCGGGTATCGAAGCTGGGGCTACCACCGATCAAACCGATGCTCAAATACGCGCCGCAGTTGAGGCAGCCACAGATTCCAATGTGTTTACCGATGCAGATCACACTAAGTTGAATGAAACCATTAATACTAAGATTATAAATATTGGTGCTTGGGATATGCGTAATGGAGCATCTAGTCTTACGGTAGCACATGGCCTAACATTTTCAAAGATACGTCAGGTTGACTGCATGATATATCAAGATAACGGTAATCACATAACCAACTTTTTAGCTAATTATGGTGCTAGTACGGGAGCTTCTGCTACTGGAGCTTCTGTTATCAATGTCTACCTCACTGACGTAATACTAAGTAGGCAGACTGGCGGCTACTTCTATAGTTCTCTGTGGAATTCAACATCAATTAACCGTGGTTACATAACAATTCAATATGTTGATTAACACAATGAAACCATTCATCATTAAAGTACCAAAACTACACGGCAACTACACGGGTCTAACTATCTGGCCTTTTATCTTCATGGTTAATCCTCACGATAAAGGTCTACTGGCACATGAGATGGTACACATACGCCAACAGCAAGATGGTTGGTTGATTGGATTCTACATTAAATATTTCTATTACCAATGGAAGTATGGCTATGAGAACAACCCATATGAAGTTGAAGCTCGTGAAATATCGGGAAGGTGATAAATGTTATTCATAAACAGTAATATCGTGACATACTGTACAAGCTGGCAAACGTTTCTAAATATAAACAGTTTTGCAATTAGCCGTACTTTCGACTACATAGCAAGGGGTTATTAAATGTCACAACATGATTATACGATCGCAGATCAAACAGGATTATTATTTCTTGCAGATTTAAACTCAATGGCTGCTGCTATAGTTAGCAATAATAGCTCTGCTACTGAGCCAGCAACGATTTATGCATATCAATTTTGGGCTGATACTAATTCTGGTTTATTGAAGCAAAGAAATGCTGCTAATAATGCTTGGGTAACAATCGGCACGATGGCAGAAGCTAATCTTGGTTTATTGGGTATTAGTGGTGGTGCTACAGGAGCAGCAGAAATACCTGTTGGAACTACAGCGCAAAGACCTACTGGCGCTGCTGGCTTATTTAGATTTAATTCAACTGATGAAACTTTTGAAGGCTATAACGGGACTGAATGGGGTTCAATTGCTGGCGGTGGTGAGGTTTCAAAGTTTACTTATGAGTACATAGCTACAGCAGGACAGACAACTTTTTCAGGTGCAGACCTAAACGGTCAGACGCTTAGTTATACCGCAGGAAATACATTAGTAACTTATGGCGGTTTAGATTTAGCCTTTAGTGATTTTACTGCAACTAATGGCACAAGTATTGTATTAGCTGATGGTGCGATAGTTGGCAAGATTGTACGCATTATTGCATTCACTACATTCGTTGTAGCAGATACATATACACAAGCTCAGATTGACGCTAAAGATGCAGCGGTTGGAGTACAAGGTGGGGTCTTTTGGGAAAACCCAACTACCGTAGCTACTGACTACACCATCACAACGAATAAGAATGCTATGACCGCAGGGGCAATTACGGTCAACTCAGGCGTAACAGTAACAGTGCCTACTGGCTCAACTTGGACAATCGTATGAGTACAATTAAAGCAAATGATTTACAGAATGCATCTGGTGGAATTCCAACGGTTAAAGGGCAGAAGTTAATATGTACCGCGTGGGTTAGGCTAAATGGCACAGGAACAATAGCTATTAGTGATTCTGAGAATGTTTCAAGCATTACGGATTTAGGTACGGGTTACTACCGCGCTACCTTTGTTACTGCAATGGCAACCACAAACTACTGTTCTACGGTAACAACCAATAGCACAATGGCTCGTGAAGTTACATCTGCGTCTACCGCTGACCATATTGCCGTTCAATCTGTGTACCCTACTGGCTTTAGTAACCAAAAGGCTGCACTAGATGTTTCATCATTATGTGTTCACATCTTCGGAGGTCAGTAACATGAGTACAATTAAAGCAAATACCCTCCTAGCAGCCGATGGTACATCAACAACTGCGCCTAGTATTCCAGCGTTAGATAAGCGCATGGCTAAGGCATTTATAACATGGAATATGGCGACTGTAAGCACAGGGACACTAAATGGTACGGGTGATGTTTACGGCTTTAGTAGTATTACTGATACCGCCGCTGGTAATCAACTTGTCAATTTTACAAATCCAATGCCTAGCGCAACTTATGTCGCATTAATAACTGGCAATGCAGTACTTAACTGGATAGGTACAGAGACTGCTATTCTTGGTACGTCAACAGCTTACGTCCATGTATATCACGCAGAAAATAGCACTACGGTTGACGCTACGCTCGTTTCGCTCGTCGTATTCGCAAATTAAGGAACAAACAAATGAAAATAATCTATCAAACACCAGAAGGTACAGTTTCAGTAGTTACACCAGCCCCTAATTGTCCACTTAGCGATATGGAGACAGCACTGAAAGACGTGCCTACAGGACTCAAGTTTAAGATTGTAGAGGACTCATATGTGCCAAGCGACAGAACATTCAGAAACGCATGGACGGTAGATGAGGCTGAGTTGACCGATGGGGTGGGTGACTAATGGCTACAACGATACGAGGCAATGATAATTGGGACAGCTCGCTTCCATCTAATGTTGTTTCTGCCACAAATGACACATACGTTGCCATAGCAACAACAAGTTGGGTAGACATCGGGTTATCAGTCTCGATTACTCTTGCTTCCACAGCAAGTAAAGTAAAACTGGAATATGCGATTCAAAACTTTCTTTTAGATGTCGCCTCTACCGGAATTTCATTTAGGTTTTTACGTGACACAACACCTCTTTTTACGGCTGGGGCTGGGTATGCAACTTATGCTAGCCACACAGTACACCATCTTAGCACAAGTAATATAGAGATTGATTCTCCAGCCAGCACTGCGGCAATTACTTACAAGGTACAGGCGCGTGGTTATAGCGCAACACTTGTAAAAATTAACGCAAATTCACTTTATCGCACCACACTGATTGCAACGGAGATAGCAGGATGATAGATAAAGCAGATGCCATCCAAAGCCTACGCCCGTTAGCAGAATGGGTACTACGCGGTAATGAGCTTGAGTGGTTGGACGAACTCCAAGACGAGCCAACACCTGAAGCAATTGACGCAGAAGTAATACGACTTCAAGCTGTCTATGACTCCTTAGAGTATTCGCGTTTACGCAAAGCCAAGTATGACTTACTGAATCAAGATGAGATGCGTTATGACGATCTTATGAACTCAACGACAACTTGGCAAGATGCCATCGCTGCAATTAAACTGGAGTTTCCAAAATGATTACAATAGATATGAACAAGGCAAAGGTTATTGCACATGATGTACGTAGAAGCGTACGCAATGCATCTTTCGCCCCATTAGACATCAAAGCAACAATACCTAGCGAAGCAGTAGCAGCGGAGGCAAGTCGTGCTGCTATTCGTGCAGCAGATGCAGACTTACAGATATCAATGGATTCTGCAACTACCGCTGATGAACTCAAAGCATTAATGCCAGCACAGGAGTAGCAGATGACTAAATCGGCAACTAGAGAAACGGCTGACATTGCTGGCGTTGTTGGTAAGAACGCCATCATCAACGGTAACTTTGACATCTGGCAACGTGGGACAAGTCAAACGGATGATGGTTATGGTAGTGATGACCGATGGATAAATAGTAGAAATGGGTCAACGCAAGTAGTCAGCCGTCAAGCGTTTGCATTGGGTCAAACGGATGTCCCAAATAACCCGAAGTATTATTCAAGAACTGTTGTTAGCAGTGTCGCTGGCGCTGGTAATCTGGCAGTTAAATTTCAAAGAATTGAAGGGGTAGAGACATTTGCAGGAACTACCGCAACAGTAAGTTTTTGGGCAAAAGCTGATGCTAATAAAAACATTGCTCTTGAGCTTGCTCAAAGTTTTGGAACAGGTGGCTCACCTTCTGCCATTAGTTTTGTTTCTCCAATAACTGTTTCTTTAACAACATCGTGGGTAAAACACACGGTGTCTATTGCAATCCCTTCAATAGCAGATAAAGTTTTAGGCACTGATGGTAATGATTATCTTGTACTACATTTCTGGCTAGACGCTGGCTCAAACTGGAACGCACGTACAAACTCCCTCGGTCAACAATCAGGTACGTTTGAATTCTCACAAGTTCAAATGGAAGCTGGCAGTGTAGCCACAGAATTTGAGCCAAGATCAGTGGGCGAAGAGTTGGATTTGTGTGAGAGGTACTATGAAACAGGGGATGGTAACTTTTGGATATACGCAGCTAGTGGAAACACTCCCATTTGGAATATGCAATTCGCAACAACAAAGCGAGCTATTCCTTCAATTGTAATGGTAAAGGGAGGAAATAACGACTTTCCCAATGCGGCAACAGGTTACGCCAGTACTTCAACTATCAAACTAGGTTGTGGAGCTAAAACAGGTTCAGGCGCAGCTAATGTGCTTCTTACTTTTAAAGCCTCAGCGGAGCTATAAAATGACGATTGAAACTGTAAAGATTCAAGGCGAAGGTTGGCTAGTCAATGGCTCAATGTCAGTACCCAACGACGGTGGCAACCGAGACTATCACGAAGTCCAAGAGTGGATAGCCGAAGGCAACACGCCAAAGCCAGAGTACACCGATGCAGAGATTGCAGCCAATGCTCAACAAGAGATCAATCAAGAAAACCTAGACTACCTTGCAGATACCGATTGGTACGTCATACGCAAGGCAGATAGCGGTGAGCCTATTCCTTCTAAAATTAAAAAGGCAAGGGCAAAGGCTAGGTCAACAATCATAGTGTAATAATCTTATGAATTTATTAGATTTAAAAGAGTTTGCGACAGATCGACAGTGGGAAGCCATACTTGCAATTGAAGAACATGGCACTCAAGCAAAAGCTGCAATTTCTTTAGGTATTGGCTCAAGATCACTTGAAAGATTACTGGCTAAAGCTAAAGCAGCAGCATCAAGACGAGGTTGGAGTCCTGACCATGATTACACTCATATCACACCAGCAACTCACGTAGTAAAAGGCGTATCAACATACTACGACCAAGATGGATTGCCTGTTAGACAATGGGTAAAATCAGATTTAAAGAAAGAAAACCAGCAGGCAGTATTGCAAGACTTTGTCGATTCCCTGATTGAAGAAATGCCTAAATATATTCCTAAACCCTACACGACTAGCGGCAGTGATGAGCTAACAGCTTACGTAATTGGTGATGCACACATCGGTATGCTCGTTAATCAGAATAGAAATAATGGCGAAGGAAATTGGGATTTGAAAATAGCAGAAGATAAGACTGTTGATGCTATTGCTCACCTTTGCCAGCTATCACCTAAATCTAAAGAAGGGTTATTTCTTGATCTTGGTGACTTTCAACATTTTGACAATATCGAAGGCACGACTAGCAGTGGAAAGAATCACATGGATATGTCATGCGATTACGGTGAAGTAATAGCTGCAAGCGTAAGAATTTACAGAAAAGGATTAGATTTGCTTTTAGAAAAGCATGACCATGTAACTTTGATGATGGTCAGAGGTAATCACAACTCAAACACAGCTAGGGCTATTAATATAATTTTACAAGCTTGGTACGAGAACGAGCCAAGAATTACAGTGCTAGATAATGCTCATAAGTTTCAATCTATGGTATTTGGCAATAACCTTTTAGTGACACATCATGGCGACAGGATGAAAGCCGAAAGAGCGCAGGAATATATCGCTAGGTCTATGTCTAAAGAATGGGGCGATTGTGATCACCGACATTTGTTAATGGGTCATATACATCACGCAGTTTCTAAAGAAGTAGGCGGTATATTTGCAGAATGGTTTCAAGCTCTGCCATGTGGGGATGCTTGGCATTCTGATTCGGGATATGGTGCTAAACGAACTATGACAGCTATAGTTTACGATAAAAAGCATGGCGAAACCCAACGGATAAAGGTCGGGTCAAGCCAGCTCTAATTAATGCCTGTCGAAAGTGATTATAAAAGACGCTCTAATGAGTGCACCATTTCTTCCGTTGCACAGGACTTTACTGCGATCTGGCGCAGCTCCATGTTTAAACTAGTTGCAGCTATAATTACCTAAATAATCATAGGTACATTTTGTCCTATTGCCTTTATTGTCAGTCCAAGTGCTATTTCCAAAATAATCTTTTTGCTCGCTAGACCTATAGCCATAGTCTTGACCAGTTCCGTAGCAACTATAATTCCCAAAATAATCTTTGGTGCATTTCTGTCCTGCAAATGATGCAGTGCTAAATACTAATAATAATAATAATGTTTTCATTTTTTTTACCTCTAATTTAATTGTGTTGCTACGCAAAAAGACCAATCTAAAAGATGCTGCTGGCTACCTATTACAATGGTCTCGCCAGCAAACATCACAGTTAATAAAAAAACTATAACTAAAAACTGGATTAAATTAATCATTAATAAAATCACTTAAAAATTCTCGTTTTTTAAGCATTTCACCAATAAAGTCATCAAGAATTGGCTTTATCAAATTGTGATATTTTTGATCTTTTTCCACAGTAATTAAGAAATGCGGCATAGCAGGATGGTAGCTCATAAAATCCCAGCTATCGATTCCCGTTATTAACATTGAGCCTTGTACTTGCTGAACGTAGGCGGTTGGCAGCTTTCTATCCGATATATATTGAATATGATTTGCTGGCATTGGACACTTAATTTCAAGGCCATGCGAGTATATAAGCATATTTTCAACTAAGCCGTCAGGTGATACACCTATTAAGCTATCTTTGCTATCTCGACACAGACCTACCTCAGTGACGCTGTGTCCTGTTATAATTTCATAGGCAAGCTTTGCCCTTGGTTCTAGCTCAACGCCTCGCTGCATCCATTCCGTGGCCTTTATCGATGTTTTAGTGCCTGTAACCCATTCTGCCAGTAGCTGATTCCTATACCCTTCGGCTGATGCGCTCTTTTTTCCTGTACTTGTAAAAATGCTGTTGAAATTAGAACCAGTTACAATACCAGTTCTTTCTATCATCCATTCATCAGTACCTTGTGCGTTTTCAGATATATGCATTATTTTGAACCATTTTTGATTTTAGCGTTAAGCATTGCAACTGCTGTTGCGTGATCTTTTTGCTTTAATTCGCTAATTGTTTTAATGCTAAAGTAATTGCAAAAAACCGACTTGTCAGAATTAGATTCTGTGATTAATTTCTCAATCGACTCGACTTGACCAGACCTACATACTTCATCAACTGGCTCGTAATTCCTGTTGTCTTTTGTGTCTGGGTCTTGTTCGGAATTATCAATAGCAAATAAACCGTTTAATGCGTACTTTCTAGCATAGCTGCTAGAGCTACCTGTTAGCATTGGTTCGACCATGCCCTTTTGTTGTAAAGCTTCGCGCGCAAAAGCTGAAACGCTAAAACTTTCACTTTTACAAGTAAACGTAGCTGTTGCTTTAACGTAGTATCTGTCACCGACTAGGACTAGATCATCACTTAATGTTACTGTTGAGCCTGTCTCATTTAGTAATGGCTTAACAGCTTCTAAAATTGATTCTGCTGTCCGATATTTATAGCCACCAAATTTATTTTCTGCATTTTTTGGCGCGGCTAACACAAATTGAATATGACTTAGTGCTTCCATTATTTTTCCCCTTGATTATCTTCATTGTTTTGATTATTTTGCGCCAGTTCATCTTCGTTAAACTCAGCATTTTCTAAAATCCATTCTCCCATTTTACTCATACATCACCCTTTTAAATTAAAAAAAGTACGCGCCATCACAACGCGCACAATGAGGAAACTACCTATTTATTGCATCTTCATAATACTTTAAATCCTGAACTGATAATAAACCTATCAGCATTTTAATCCTTTGCTCTTGCGTTTCTTTTAACTCAGTTAGCTGTTTAATCTCAGCATCTTTACGGGCATAGTCTTCCCTTACGTCTATCCAATTAACTTTCATTTTAAATCCTCTGGGTATTTAACTTCGGATTCAACAGTAAACGACTTAGATAGCATCCTAGATATGTCTGTTGCTGCCCCGACAAGCTCTGTCACGCTACTTGAACCGCTAGTCATTAGTAGATGTTCCCCTAGTGCTTTAACAGCCTGTGACAGCTTGCCATGAAATGATATTGACTGCCAGTCAGGTTTATCATCTTTACGGGGCGAATACTTTTGAACCATCCATTGCCTAGCATCAGATGCTATTGCATATTTGTTGGATATTTTTATAAAATTACTCACTTTAAATCCTCTTTGTATTTAACCTTTAATCTAACTGCTGCACCAACTACTTGATCAGCCTGCTTTTGCGTTAGAACGTCAGACCATAAATGTACAGCCTGTCGTGTCATGCCTAAAGCCTCAACTAATTCTTTAGTAGAACCAAAAATACTTATTGCGTGTGATTTTTTCATCCGACAAGTGTAAATTACTTTACAATAGATGTAAAGTAAATTGCCGTATTTAATTAATAAATAAATGTGTAAAAAAACTTTACATACTGATTGATATAGCTTATACTTTACTTACTTAAACAAAAGAGAGAAACAAAATGAAAAACGGAAACATAATGAAGAATCAAGAGCAAGTTTTCAACCACATTAACTTATGTGAAGATGCAGCTTATATATACTCTATAGACAATAAAGACATTGCTAACATGCAAAAAGTATTAAGAGCTTACAAGCTGCCTTTTACTTTTGAAGATGCTAACTTGCAAATTGAAACTGCAATACAGTTTAATTCATAAACTAACAGCCCCTTCGGGGGCTAACTTAGGTAAAAAAAAATGAAAGAAAAAATAAGACCAATGGGCGAATTTTTTGCAGAATATGAAGCAGAGCTTTTAGCTAAAAGTAAAGAGTATGAATCATCACAAGCAGCTATTGATGACAGGGCTAGATCAAAGGCTAGAGCAATACGCGAAAGAAAACAGGAAATAATTTGGAGAAAATCATTGTCAATCGAAGAAAGAATAGAGGAAAGAAAAGAGCGTTCTGGCGGTGAAGACTAATTTTAATTTAATTGTAAAAAAACTTTACATAGTAATTTAAATAAAATATAATTATTAAACTTAAAAGAGGAAAACAAAATGAAAAAATTAAAGCTAATGTTAAAGAATTACGGATTTACAGAAGTTTTTATAGGTATCTGGGAAAACAAAAAATACGAGACTACATTTGACCTTAATAGTGGAGGCATGGATGTTTATGTCTCAGAAGAGCGTCAAGTTTACTTAGTAGAAGGTTTACGCCTAACTGAATACTTGAAAACTGCACATAAATACCTGAACGTTAAATATAGATCAGATATGCCTTTTTAGGCTTTATTAAACTTAAACAAACGCCCCTTCGGGCGCTAACTTAAAAGAGGATAAAAAAATGGCATCATTTTACAAGACACAACCAAATCTAGGTATTGAAACGCTAGATATTATTATCGATGATAATGTACACGTTGAGGCGGTTTACTGCTTTGACTTTGATGGAGAATTAGAAGTGTTGGAATTGCTTGCTCCAGTCGGCAATGAAGGCTCGGAGATTTGCATTAAGGATATTCTAAGCGAGGATGTTTATTCACAGGCATTTGATCATCTTGAGTCTATTTTAAAAGCTGACTATGATAATCGAGTTTTAGAAATGCAAATTAGCAGGGCTGGTAAATAAAATGACTGATATACAAAAGCGAGTTAAACGATTAATCAAAGCTGGCTATTCAGTTAGCCAAGCCTACAAAGTAGCACAGCAGGAGTTTTTACAGTGGAAAAAATAATATTAGTAGCTGGCTTTGTGCTAGCAATGGGAGCTGATCACTTAGGTGTTAATTTGCTAGGTGTCATTTTAATTGCAGTAGTTGCTTTTAATTCTAAATTTAATTATATATAATTCAATTATGCGGTCTCGCAGCAGGAGTAATTACCTGTTGTATGGCTTTCCTCCCTTTTCCAGTGAGACCGCACTTATTTTTTAAAGGGTTTAAAGGAGTTTTTATGCATTATTATCAATTTAATATAGCTGATTACCGTAAAGATACGCGGCATTTAACAGTTATTGAACACTATATTTATCGCGAATTACTTGATGAATATTACCTGTCAGAACTTCCATTACCTTCAAATATAGCTATTTTATCAAGAAGGCTACGCCTAACTAGTGAGCAAATAGATTCTCTTAATATCATTCTTGATGAGTTTTTTACCTTAAAAGATGATGGTTATCACAATGATAAAGCTGATTTGGTATTAGGCAAGATTTATAAGAAATCCGAAAAAGCCCGTGAAAGCGTTAATAAACGGTGGGAAAAATACGAACGTAATACGAACGTATCTGATCCGTATAGCGAGCGTAATACGAACGTTATACTACCCAATACCCAATACCCAATACCTACTAACCCAAAACCTACTAAAACATGTTTGTTTAAAATTCCTGAATGGGTTAATCAAAAAGCATTTAAAGAATTTACTCAGCATCGAAAGGAAATGAATAAGCCATTTACTGATTTGTCAAAAACAAAGGTGTGTAATAAATTAAAAGGTTATACAGACGAAGAACAGCAGACTGCAATTGATACGAGTATAGAATCACGCTGGGCTGGTGTATTTCCAAAAAAACTAAACGGAAAAAACAATGAAACAACTAAAATCAATAATGCCAGACCTGAATCAAATCTCGCTCGGCTCTCTCGTAAACTCCAAGCAGACATTGCATCAGAAGACCCCTTTGGCTGGGAATGTAATATCGCGCGTATTTTCAGTGATGATGATTAAATACTCGCACAAGTGGGCTAGCCAGTTTCCCGATGAAGCTTTTACTGACGAAGCGAAAAAGATTTGGGCAATGGATTTGTCAAGTTTATCTAATAATCAAATTAAACAAGGTTTAGACACTATGATCGACAGATACCCATCTTGGCCACCAACAATTGGAGAGTTTAAAGCACTTTGCAAGGTTGGCTCAGAATCTATGAAAAGTGATCAGTTAGCACTGGCTGACAGAAGTAATGAAGCAATTACAAAAGATGAAAGGGTAATTATGATTGGTAAGTATGCTGAACAATTAGCAAAAGCCTGTAAAGGCAATTTATAAAAATAACCTAAGGTGGAATAAATGAGCGAATTAACACAAGCATTGGCAAACCAGTATTTTTCGTATAATAAATTTAATGGTGAGTTGCGCTGGAAAGTAGGCAGAACTGGAACTGCATGGGCTGGTTCTTTAGCTGGTGGTTTCAACATGGCTGGCTATATTAAAGTTAAATTTCAAAAAAAAACTTATCTTGCCCATCGAATTATTTGGTTGTTAGTTTATGGCGCATGGCCTGACCAAATTGATCATATTGATCATAATAGGCTGAACAATCGGCTAGTAAATTTAAGGAATGTAACTACTGCGGAAAATGCAAAAAATCAATCTTTAGATAAAAGGTCAGGCACAATGATATCAGGAGTTACTTGGTATAAACCAGATCAAATATATAGAGTTAGGTTAGCTCAAAAGTTTATTGGGCGTACAGCAGATTTTTTCGAGGCGTGTTGCATTAGGAAATCTTTTGAGTTTAAAAATGGCTATCACGCCAATACAGGTAAATAAATTATTTATTTATGTTAAAAAACTTTACATCTAACGCAACTTAATTTATAATTATTAAACTTAAAAGGGGAAAAAAAAATGGCTCAAATAGTAAATGAATATAACGAGTTTAAAGTTGGTGATAAAGTGTCTTACCTCGTGAACACCTATTACACAGTCGAAGGCCGTATAACCCAAATGATACAAGGTAGCGAAGGTGCTACATTTATTATAAAAGGTTGCAGAAGCGGTAAAGAGCGTTGCTGCCAAACTGATCATTTTACTTTTACTAAAATTTAACAAATACTAAAGGGGAAAAAAATGAAACGTAAAATTAAAAAATTTGAAACTATTTATAATCACGCTAGATTATGGGCTTTAGGTCGTTTGGCAGGCGGAAGATTAGTAGACCAAAAAAAATATGACACTAAACGCTTAGAGTTTCAATCTTTAGCATATATAACTTTTAAGCTAGAAACACAATGGGTTTTTTCCGCACCTTTTGATCAAAGTGTTGTGGCTGTTTATCAAAATTACATAAAAGAAAAGCAGGATAGTAAGCAAAGTTTAAAAAACCTTTGCTATAGCTATTTTCTTCAAAAAGAAGCTATATATTTAGCTAAAAACGCAGATTAAAATAATGAAAAAAGAACCAAAAAGATACTGCACAGTATGCAATGGGGAAATATCAAGATTTAATCGGAATGGTAAATACCTTGTTTGGAGTAATTACGTGCAGAGGCTAACTTGCTCTACCGATTGCGCTGGTCAACGAAGGAAAGGCTTAACAAGTCGATTAATACCTGTGCTTGCTATTGATCATTTTAATTTTGGCAGAATAAGTTTAATTAAAGACATGAATAATGCGTAAACATTATAGCTTTTGGTACAAGGGTTTAAAGTTAGACCCGTATAGAATTTTTAGAATTTATGGCATAGCAGCGCCAGAGCAGCAACACGCAATTAAAAAACTGCTTAGAGCTGGAAAGAGTGTAAAGGGGCTTGAGGTTGACATACAAGAATCTATTGATTCGCTGAACCGATGGCTTGAAATTTTAAATGAAGATAAACTGGAGAAAAATAATGACGACTTATGATAATACAAATCGCGGTTCTGTTTGGGGTAATGACAAAAAGATGGTTGAAGGGGCTAACCCTAATCTGCCTGATTTTACTGGTTCGATTAATGTTGAGGGCAAAGATTATTGGATATCTCTGTGGAAGAGAAAAGCAGACGCTAACCCAAAATCACCAGCTTTAAACATTAGCTTAACGGCTAAGGATGAAATGCCAGCTACGCAGCCAGCAGCAGTTCAGCCAAGTGTTAATGACTTTGATGACATACCTTTCTAATTAGTAACATGGATAAAGATCACCTCCTTGAATGCGAAATACGCGAGCATTTAAGGTTGGTGAATTCAGCTAAAAACCCGATGGACTACTGGCGCTACACTTGGCGACCTTTGTTAGTAAAGCATAGGGGTGAAGAGGCTGTTGCTGAAATTACTAGATTAATGAACATCGAGCGAAAAAGGCAAAAAAATGAACGATGAAGAAGATTATGAATTTTGTGAAGAACTTAAAATTGCTGACTCTGTTGAAAGCATAGGACACCATGAGTTCGGTAATGTTTTAACTTCTGCGGATTGCATATGTTTAATTGTTGCGGCAAGAGAAATTAGGCTGCTAGTTCACGACCTTAAAAACCTGTTGAAAGAAGAAAAAGCAGAAATGGCAGAATATTACGAATATGAGAATGCAGAAACTATCCATTAAACGCACTAAAAAGCAAAATAACAGCTTGCATAAAGGCTTTGATGATTTAGGCAATATGCTTAATGATTCAGGTCTGGATATGCGAAAAGTTTTAAAAGCAGAGGTTGACATACCTTGGACAAAAGAATCAATTAAGAAATTTATGTTCAACCCAATTGCTGTCATTATGTTTGAAGAAACGTCTAGCAAACTAAGCACCAAAGAATTAAAAGAAGTATGGGAAGTTATGATCAGGTTTGTTGGTGAAAAGCATGGCGTTACAGTTCCATTTCCTGCGGAAGAAAATAAAGATGAAAAAAGAAACTAGCGGTATCCTGCGTAAAAAGGCACTCAAATTAGCTCAGAAATTAGCCAGAATATCGGCTGCTGACGACAATGGTTATGCTCATTGCTGGTCGTGCGGTGACGCTTATCACTACAAAGAAATGGATGGAGGTCACTTTATTGCAAAAGGACATTCAAGCTATTGGTCGTTAGACGCGAGCAATATTCATCCCCAATGTCGATCGTGCAACGGGTTTGGCATGCGATATGGAATAGCAGAGCAGCAATACACTATTAACATGATTGACTATTATGGTCGCGATTACGTTGAAATGATGCATATCTTTAAAAATAAAATTAAGAAAATAGGAAAGGCTGAATATTTAGATATGATTCAAGAGCTTAATAATTTGATTAAATATCACGAAGAGAGGGTTGGAAAATGAGTTTGTATGATAAGTTTTTAAAATGGTCTGCTGATTCTAAATTATCAGATTCAATAAACAGTTATAAGTTTTACGACATGGGATCATCATTTTGTGCTGGCTATGCCCTGCGAAATAAAGAAATGAAAGATTTAATACAGGCTGAACAGGATAAATGCATATTTGCAGAAGAGGAATTGATCGCTGAACAGCTTAATCAGATAGCAGAATCAAGGCGTAAAGGGAATAATTAATTTATTATGTAAAAAAACTTTACATTCTATGGGTAATAATTTATAATTATTAAACTTAAACAAGGGAAAAATAAAATGAAAATTGAATACATTACTCGAAGAGGCTCAAAAATTACTAAACTTTATACTCAGCAAGAAGCGGTAAATCGATTATATTTTTTAGATAATCTTGAGGATGATACAAAAAATTATGCACCAACCGACACCAGCGACACTAGATTTTCATATCGCGCTGAGGCTAATGCTATTCGTTGCACTATATAGGTTTAAATAAACCAGCCCCTTCAGGGGCTAATTAGGGGAAAAAAAATGGCTACTACAACAAATCAACAAGAAATTATTACAGCTTTGCAAAATGACGGTTTTGTAATTGTTACTGATGAAGATGTAGATACAGGCATAGACCATATCTTTTTTTACAAAAATAGTGGATACGGAAAAGTTGATTCGTGGATACATATTGAAAATGTAACAGATACCGCGTTGTCAGTATTGCGAGCAAATCAAGAAATTGAATATTCAAAATCTCAATTAGCACTTACAAACGAAAGCATGAGTGAAAATTATGACGAGTTTGCATAAAAGCTACTTAAAAAAATGAACGACATAAAATTTTAACGAGAAATAAGTTATGAATAAATTTTGGCTGGCTGAATTTAAGGTTCTTGGAACTTTAGTGTGGATTGTGCCTGTTACAATTGCGACTTTAGTATTGCAACTTGCTATTACTATGGTTTTTCCGTTTTGGTATTATTTAGGTTTTTCTAAAAGCAGAAAAAGTTAGGAACGATTTATATAATTTTTCGTTCCTATGTAATATTGATTAATTAAATTAAAAAAGATAATATCTTTTAATAGGTTTCAGCCCAACTGCCAAACCATCAGATGTGACTAGTACAGTCAAAACACAATTATTGCAGCTTGGGCGAATTAACTGGGAATAATATGGGCGATATATCATTACATTTTAACAGGTCAGAGTTTAGCTGTAAGTGCGGTTGTGGCTTTAATGTCGTAGATGTAGAACTTATTAAATTGCTAGAGGTTGTCAGAAATCGTTGGGGCGTAGCAGTTACAATTAACAGTGCTGCAAGATGTTACACGCACAACAATAATATAGGTGGTTCTAAGTTTTCCCAGCATTTGCTTGGTAAAGCTGCTGATATTAAAGTTAGAGGTGTTGCACCTGTTAATGTTTTTAATTTTTTAAATGATATGTATAGTGATCAGTACGGGCTAGGCAATTACGATACTTTTACGCATATTGACGTTAGAGATTTTAAAGCTAGGTTTTAAATGAAACTATTTGCGCTATTATTATTTTTTAGCACAAGCATTGGCTCTGCAACATTACTTGGGTCAAAGCATCCGATATATTTTTTTAAGCTAGGCAGCGAGGTATTAATGTGTAAGTCTAGTGATAAGAATGTAATCTGTTTTGGAAAAAATGATGATACTGGAATTATTGTCAGGTACACTTGTACAGCAGTTACACCCAAAAAAGGCTTTTTAAAAGATTGCTATACAAAGCCAACAATTAACCTGAGCTAGAAAATGCCTTTTTTATTGCAATTTATAGGAATGACAGTTATGAAGAAATTACTAATGGGCTGGTTTTTTGAATTTGCATTAGATGCTGCACTTGACTATGCAGATAGATTAGCACAACGCTCAGATACCGACCTTGATAATCAATTTGTAGCTAAATTCCGAGAGAATCGCGAGCTTTTTCTTAAATGCGCGAAAGGAAAGATGTAATGCCAGATAATGATTACTCTGCTGGCCTTCGGGATGGCGAGATAAACGCCCTAAAAGACAGGCAAGTTTTACACGCATCAAGATTAGACAAGCACGATAGTAGGATTGGAACATTAGAAAAAACGGCTTACATAGTAATGGGGGCTATATTACTGCTAGAATTTGCACCATCAATTCAACACATTTTAGGAAATTAAACAAAACCCATCAGTGATGGGACAACCAGTTCAGTGGAGTGGTTATGTTGGAAGTAAAGTACAGAAAGGCGGTAGATTTAATACCGTATATCAATAATTCTCGCACTCATAGCGAAGAACAAGTCACTCAAGTAGCAGCCAGCATTAAAGAGTTAGCTAATGGCTAGACCATTAATCAAGCTTACACCAGAGCAAGCTAGAGAAGTTGAAACACTTGCTGCTGTATTAAATCAAGAACAGATTGCTGATTATTTTGGCATAGATTCAGATACATTTGCAGCAATAAAGAAACGTGATCCAGAAGTTTTTCGGTCTTATAAAAGAGGCAAAGCTAAAGCTATAGGCTCAATTGCTGGCAATTTAATTGGTCAGGCTAAAGACGGAAACGTAACAGCAGCAATATTCTATCTAAAAACACAGGCTGGATGGAAGGAAACGCAGGAGGTTTTAGTGCCAGAAGGCATAACGGTTACGATTGTAGATGCCTAATGTTGAAGTCAAGCTAACAACGCCTCAAAGGACTTTCGTATCATCACAGTCTAAATATCCAGCTATTATTGGTGGGTTAGGTTCTGGTAAGTCCAAAGGCGGCACTATGCGTCTAGTATTAAAGCTATTGGCTGATGTTGGTGCTAATGGTGCTTATTATATGCCAACATACGACCTGATAAAGTTAAGGGCAATGGCTGGTATTGAAGAAGACCTTATTCAGCTTGGCGTACCTTACACAATTAATAAATCTGACTACACGATTAAACTGCATGGCTACGGAAGCATCATTTTAAGATCATACGACAGGCCAGAAAGAATCATAGCTTACGAGGCAGCGCATAGTATTGTCGATGAGATAGATACCCTACCAAAAAATAAAGCTGCTTTAGTTTGGCGTAAAATTACAGAACGGAACAGGCAGAAGCGCAATTACCCAAATACAATAGGCGCGGTGACTACACCAGACCAAGGCTTTAATGGCTTTGTTTACTCTAAATGGGGTAAAAACCCAAAGGAAGGCTTTGAGCTAATAAAAGCACCAACAGCGAGTAATCCATACCTACCCGACGACTACATTGCTCAGATTAAGTCAAACTACGACCCAATACTGGCTCAGATGTATTTGGAAGGCGAATTTGTCAGTCTAACTGAAAACAAAGTTTACCATTTCTTTAGTCGGTCAAGACATCACACTAGTAGAATAGTCGAAAGCAAAGATCAATTTCTATATGTTGGATTAGATTTTAACATTGGCGGTACTTGTGCAACTGTTTGGATTATTGAGGACAATATACCAATTGCTGTTAATGAATTCTCAAGTCACGACACATACGACTTTATAAGCAATCTAAACCAGTACAGCGGTAAACAACTTGTAATATTTCCAGATGCCTCTGGACGCTCTGGAAGCACTAACGCGACACTTTCTGATATAGGTTTAATTGAAAACGCTGGCTACCAAGTAGACGCACCAGCAGCTAATCCTGCGGTCAGGGATAGAATAAATGCTTTTAATGCTCTATTATCACATGATAGGATGCAGATCAATACTGATACGTGTCCAAACCTGACTCATGCTTTAGAGACACAAGGCTATACTATTAAAGGTGAGCCTGAAAAATACAATGAGCATCCAGCGATTGACGATTGGGTTGATGCTTCTGGTTATTTTATTAATCGTAAATGGCCTGTCAGAAAGCCAGCCATTGATTTGAATATAAGGTTTAAATAAATGCCGATAGAAACTGAAAATCCAGAATATACCGAATCTTTACCAAAATGGACGCTAGTTAGAAAATGTGTTTCTGGCGCACAAGCAGTAAGACGAGAGGGTACAGTGTTTCTGCCTGACCCAGACCCATATGTTACAGATAAAGATGTCAGATATAATCCATACCGAAAAAGAGCGCAGTTTTTAAATGTAACTGCTAGAACCAGAAATGCAATGGTTGGAATGGCGTTTAGACGACCGCCAGAATATGATTTAACTGGTATTGAGTACATCGAAGAAAACGCTAACGGTTCAGGAACTAACCTAGAGCAATTATCAAAGATTGTTGTTGGTGACTTGTTAGAAGTTGGGAGAATTGGGTTGCTGTCTGATTATCCATCAGCAGAGCAGGGCATGAGTAAAGAGCAGATCAGCCAATTAGGGTTAAAAGCCACAATAAAACTTTATACCGCTGAAAATATAATTAATTGGAAAACAACTGTCATTAATGGCGAGAGTGTTTTGTCTTTAGTTAATTTAATGGAGACCTACGAGCTAGAGCATGATGTGTATAGTCAAGAAACCGAAAAGCAATTCAGGGTTCTAAAGTTAGTTGATGGAATCTACACCCAAGAAGTATACCGTGATGACATATTGATTGAGTCATTTCAGCCTAGAGCCAATGGCTCGACATTAAAATATATCCCAATAGTAATTGCAGGAACATACTCAAACGACCCTGCTGTAGATGATGCTGCTTTATATGACATTGCCGAAATTAACATTGGTCATTATCGCAACAGTGCCGATTATGAGGAAGGTGTATTTTTGCATGGTCAGCCAATGCTGCACATTGATACTGGCAATACTTCTGCTGCTGAGTTTGAAGCGTTAAACCCTAACGGAATCGAAGTTGGGGCAAGACGAGGCATAGCGACAACTGGCGGTGGCTCTGCTGCTTTACTACAGGCTGCAAGTAATGGCGCAGCTTATGAAGCTATGAAAATGAAAGAAGAACAAATGGTAAGTATTGGCGCACGAATGATTGAATCAGGCGGTCAAGCTGAAACGGCAGAAGCTGCAAGGATTAAACACGCTGGCGATAATTCAGTATTAACTAATATTGTTCAAAATGCATCGGACGCTATAGAGCTTTCATTAAGCTGGGTTGCAAATTACATGGGCTTGACTGTAGAGCCTGAATATAAAATTAATGATGATTTTTACGATAAAACTATTAATCCACAAATGTTAATGGCTAAAATTCAGTTAATGGATAGAGGCGTAATTGCAGCAGAAGACGTAAGAATGGCATTACGAAAGGCTGGTGAAATTGAGCGTGACGAAGAAGATATTATTGGTGATGCTGAGGCTGTTAGCCCTGTCTAATGTCTAGCAATACTGGATTAATTGATTCATTAACTTTGCGCCAGATATTAATAGAGCGTTATTCTGCTGGCGAAGCAAAGCGATTGGTTAAGTATTTAAATAGGCTTTCAAAAGATTTAGCAGAAAAGATAAGGTCAGATTATGAGAACGTCAGGGCAGTAGCATTAGCCAAGCAGTTAGAGAAAGTAACAACTACCTATGTTAATCAATACGGTTCAGAAATGATTAAAGGTTTAAATGACTTTGGCAAAGATGAGGCTGATTTTGCGCGTGAAGCGTTACTTGCCTTG
>Ga0302125_10000183_pt1 | contig 35897 bp, 25 predicted proteins | sample CB4_surface_MG_FD_203111 | JGI IMG/M metagenome (GOLD analysis project Ga0302125, IMG submission 203111) | Marine microbial communities from Western Arctic Ocean, Canada - CB4_surface | ecosystem: Environmental > Aquatic > Marine > Oceanic | place: Canada: Western Arctic Ocean | collected... | reverse complement strand
CTCAGAGGTTCTTCCTTGGGTCAATACATCATAATCTCTCTTGATTGCCTGATGATTCTTCTCAAAGATATCCCAAGTGTTTTCTATACGCAGCACGTCATCATCTGTATATTGAGTAATGGTAAAGACATCAAAATCTATTTCTTGATCTTCATTGGCGTAAAAAGCCAAAGGTTCATCGTTATAGAAAATGGCTTGATTCTCTTGGAGGTTCTTGATTAATAGTACTAAGTTCTCAGAAGGACAAAAAGAAGCATTTATGAGCACATTTTGTTCCAACTCTACCATAGGAAACTTATCTGACAGATACTCTTCTGTTACGGTAGTAGTTGTAGAACCTAAGAATTTTTCCCATTTTTCACGAATGGTTAAAATACCAATCCTAATATCTGCCACTGGCCGTGTAAAGGTAAAAGGCAATAACTGGTTGCGCACTGCGCCGTCAAAAAGGATGTAGTTCATAATAAGATATTAAATAGAATAATCAAAAATAGCAATTTAACACAACATAGTACCTATAGGTACAACGCAAGACTGATGCTTGATATGCGATAACGAAAAAAAGCCTACGATTTCTCGTAGGCTTTTTATATGATTATAGCAAAAAACTACTCTTTGTCTTCTACAGGAGCTGCAGCTGGTTTTTTGAATTTTGCGTATTTGTTCTTGAACTTATCGATACGTCCTGCTGTATCAATTAATTTAGATTTACCTGTATAAAATGGGTGAGATGTTCTTGAGATCTCCATTTTTACCACTGGATACTCTACACCATCAACCTCAATTGTTTCTTTTGTATTTGCAGTAGATTTTGTTAAAAATACATCATCGTTTGACATATCTTTAAATGCTACTAATCTATAACTCTCCGGGTGGATACCTTTTTTCATCTTAAATCTCTTTAGTATATTGACATTACTGACCTTTCAGTAAATGCGTTTGCAAAAATAGATATATTTAAATAATCTGCAACAACTTTTTATCTTTTTTTTGAATGATTTTGACTTGTGCTATTTAGGATGTAAATTGAGCGCTCACAATGCTTTGGTATTGTCTTTTTAGGATATATAAAAAAAGTATCAAGCTAGAGATTCAATTACTATATTACGAAAAACAAATAAAACCCCGTCTGTAAATAATAATCTACACAAAGATGTCTAAAGGTGTCTATTTTAATCACAATAACTGACCTAAGCCACATTGGAATGCCTACCTTCCGCCAAAATACAAAACTACAATGACTACCCCTTTAAATATAGACATCCCTACTAGCATAGCGTTTGATGAAAAATTAAAAACTTTCAATCAAAATACAGACATACGCTCCACTATTAAGAGCTTGGAAGAAGGTAAAATGATTCTCATTAAAGAATTTTATAGCGACGGCCTTGTCTTACTTGCTGGGTTACATAAACACCTTAAAAGAAAAATAAACAACACAACTTTTAAAGAACAACAAAACTACCGCGGCAAGTACCGTAAACTCTCAAAGGGTATTATGTTAGAGATACTATCACAGGAGATTACCGCAAAAAAAGCCCCAGCTATTGGTTGGTTAAAAGAATTTTACCCACAAAACAATCACTTCTTGCTTCCTTTTACTCAAATACAGGGATTAAACAGCGCATGGCAGTGGTACAAAAATGGTATTTCCATTCCTGTGCTACGCAATAAAATACACCCTTACTACGGAACCTACTTCCCAACTCGGTTTGAACATTTAATCCTTTTTGATAATTGGCTGAAACATTATAAAGGAAGCAAAAAAACAGCAATAGACGTGGGTGTAGGTTGTGGCGTTTTGTCTTTACAAATGATACAGCATGGCTTTCAAAAAGTATTTGCTACAGATACAAATCCAAATGCCATTGTTGGGTTAGCAAAACACATGGGCACAACAAAACTATCAAGAAAGATAGAGTTAAGCCATGCAGACCTTTTTGGTAATTACACAAAACAAACAGAACTAATTGTTTTTAACCCACCTTGGCTACCTAAGACTCATGAGCTAAATGGTATTGATGATGCCATATATTATTCAGATACTTTATTTGAAGACTTTTTTACCCAGGCAAAAAAAAGACTGGCCCCTGGCGGAAAATTAGTTCTCATTTTCTCCAACCTTGCACAAATAACAAACGCCACAACGGCTCACCCTATTGAGTATGAGCTTGCTCATGGCAATAGATTTCAATTAGAGAAAAAATACACAAAATCAGTAAAGCCAGCCTCTAGCAAAACTAAAAGAGATCAACATTGGCGTTCTTTAGAAAACGTAGAACTTTGGATCATGACCCGTCCCGAAGACACCGCTTTACAAAACCAAAACAACTAATTAAACAACAGCTCAAGGCAGGTAGTAAACTTTTATTAATTTACTATGCGTGCATAGTAAATTAATAGTATCTTTGAAACTAGAATTAATATAACAAATCAATTCCTTTGAAAGAAAAGACAATAGATTATGTACTTAGAGCCACCTGGATGGCAGTACAAAAAATGTACAATGAAGAGGCAGGCACCAAAGGAAGCACTATGGCCACTGGTTTTGCGCTTATTAGTATAGATCCAGAAAAAGGAACCCCTTCTACTGCCCTAGGACCAAAAATGGGTATAGAGGCAACCTCTTTATCTCGCACTCTAAAAAAAATGGAACAGCAAGGACTCATAGACCGCAGACCCAATCCAGAGGATGGTCGTGGAGTACTTATACATCTTACAGCCTTTGGCAAAGAAATGAGAGAATTCTCCAAGGGTGTTGTTCTTAGATTTGATGAGGCTGTAAAAGAACAAGTCTCTGAAGAGGATATAAAAACATTTAAAAAAGTTGCCAGCACCATAACGGAGCTAATTAGCAACAAAAACATATATAAAAAGGTAATACATAATTAAACGGTATGTCTAAAAGAAGAATTAACAAAGTAGCCGTTGTAGGCTCAGGAATTATGGGAAGCGCTATTGCTTGCCATTTTGCAAACATTGGTGTAGAAGTCTTATTACTGGACATCATACCCCGAGAATTGACAGATAAAGAAACGGCAAAAGGATTAACCCTAGAAGATAAAGAGGTACGTAACCGTCTTGTAAACCAAGCCCTTGCTAGCTCTATTAAATCTAAGCCCGCTCCCCTATACAATAGCGCCTTTGCAAAAAGAATTACAACAGGAAATCTTGAAGATGATATTGCAAAAGTAGCACAGGTAGACTGGATCATTGAAGTGGTTATAGAGCGGCTAGATATCAAACAAAAAGTATTTGAAAATCTAGAAAAGCACAGAACCCCTGGAACCTTAATTACCTCAAACACCTCTGGTATTCCTATTGGGTTTATGAGTGAAGGGCGTAGTGAAGATTTTCAAGCGCATTTCTGCGGAACCCATTTCTTCAACCCGCCGAGATACTTGAAGTTATTTGAGATCATCCCTGGACCCAAAACAAAACCTGAGGTTTTAGAATTTTTCAGCACCTATGCAGAACAGTTTTTAGGCAAGACAACTGTGATTGCCAAAGACACCCCTGCCTTTATTGGTAACCGTATTGGTATTTTCTCAATCATGAGTTTATTTCATACCGTTAAACAAATGGGATTAACCATAGAAGAGGTAGATAAGTTATCTGGTCCTGTTATAGGTCGTCCTAAGTCTGCCACCTTTAGAACCGTAGATTTAGTAGGACTAGACACTTTGGTACACGTAGCCAACGGAATTAGAGAAAACTGCCCTGGTGACGAGCGTCTAGAGTTGTTTGAGTTGCCAGATTTTATTGGCACCATGATGGACAACAAATGGCTTGGGAGCAAGACCGGGCAAGGATTTTATAAAAAGACTAAAGATAGTAAAGGTAAAACCAAAATTTTAAGTCTGGATTTAAACACCCTAGAATACAGAGCAGCTCAAAAAGGAAAGTTTGCTACCCTGGAGCTCACAAAATCTATAGACAATGTAGAAGACAGATTTAAAGTTTTAGTAAACGGTAAAGACAAGGCTGGAACTTTTTACAGAAAGACTTTGGCTGCCCTATTTGGATATATAACGCATCGTATCCCAGAAATAGCAGATGAGTTGTACAAAATAGATGATGCCATGAAAGCAGGTTTTGGGTGGCAACACGGGCCGTTTCAAATTTGGGATGCCATTGGCCTAGAAGCTGGGATAGAAATCATGAAAACAGAAGGCCACCAACCAGCCTTATGGATTGAAGATATGCAAGAGACTGGATGTACTAGCTTTTATTCAGTAAAACAAGGCGCTACCTATTACTATGATATTGCTTCAAAAAAACAAATCAAAGTGCCTGGGCAAGACGCTTTTATAATACTAGACAACATTAGAGAATCTAGCGCAGTGTTTAAAAACAGCGGCGTTGTGATAGAGGATTTAGGAGACGGAATTTTAAACTGTGAGTTTAGATCAAAAATGAATAGCATCGGTGGTGATGTGCTGGCGGGTTTAAATAAAGCGATAGATCTGGCTGAAAAAGATTTTGACGGCTTGGTTATTGGAAACCAAGGTGCAAACTTCTCTGTGGGTGCAAATATTGGTATGATTTTCATGATGGCTGTAGAGCAAGAGTATGATGAGCTGAATGCTGCCATCAAGTATTTCCAAGACACAGTAATGCGCCTTCGATACTCTAGCATACCAACAATAATGGCTCCTCATGGCTTGACCCTTGGTGGTGGCTGTGAGCTAACCCTTCATGCAGATCGTGTTGTAGCGGCAGCAGAGAGTTATATTGGGCTAGTTGAGTTTGGAGTAGGTGTAATTCCTGGCGGTGGTGGTTCTAAAGAAATGGCCCTTAGAGCTAGTGATATATTTCAAAAAGGAGATGTTGAGCTTAATGTACTGCAAGAGCATTTCTTGACCATAGGTATGGCTAAGGTTTCTACCTCAGCACATGAGGCCTATGATTTAGACATTCTAAAACCTGGAAAAGACATCGTGGTGGTAAATACCTCTAGACAAATTGCAACGGCAAAAGCCCTTGCAAGACAAATGGCAGATATGGGATACACTAAACCTGCAGCTAGAAACGACGTTAAGGTACTTGGTAAACAGGCCTTAGGAATGTTCCTAGTAGGCACAGACGCCATGAATGCAAGTAAGTACATAAGTGAGCATGATCAAAAAATCGCCAACAAACTAGCCTATGTAATGGCTGGTGGTGATCTAAGCGAGCCTACCCTGGTGAGCGAACAATATCTTTTAGATCTAGAGCGTGAAGCTTTTCTGAGTCTTACTGGAGAACGCAAAACATTAGAGCGTTTACAGCACATGATACAAAAAGGAAAACCACTTAGAAACTAACGTTTGTAATAAACCAAAAGAAAAATGAAAACAGCATATATAGTAAAAGCATACCGTACCGCAGTTGGAAAAGCCCCTAAAGGAGTGTTTCGATTTAAAAGAACTGATGAGCTTGCAGCAGAGACCATTAAGTACATGATGGAAAAACTTCCAAGTCTGGACCCAAAACGCATTGACGATGTTATTGTAGGTAATGCAATGCCAGAAGGAGCGCAAGGTCTGAACATGGCACGTCTTATTTCACTAATGGGTCTAGATATTGTAGATGTGCCTGGAGTAACGGTAAATCGGTTTTGTTCTAGTGGTATAGAAACCATAGCAATGGCAGTAGCAAAAATACAATCTGGTATGGCTGATTGTATTATTGCAGGTGGCGCAGAGTCTATGAGTAGTGTACCCATGACTGGTTTTAAACCAGAACTAAACTATGATGTCATACAATCTGGTCATGAAGATTATTATTGGGGCATGGGTAATACCGCAGAAGCAGTTGCCAAGCAGTTTAACGTCTCTAGAGAAGATCAAGATGCCTTTGCCTATAATTCTCACATGAAGGCTTTAAAAGCACAAGCAGAAGATCGTTTTCAAGATCAAATTGTGCCAATTACAGTACATCAAACATTTATTAATGAGGCGGGCAAAAAACAAAGCAAAAGCTATGTTGTAAATAAAGATGAAGGTCCAAGAGAAGGCACAAGTATACAAGCATTAGCAAAACTACGAGCTGTCTTTGCAGCAGGTGGAAGTGTAACAGCTGGTAACTCATCACAGATGAGTGATGGTGCTGCCTTTGTGATGGTAATGAGTGAAGAAATGGTTAAAGAGTTAAACCTTGAGCCCATTGCTAGAATGGCAAACTATGCCGCCGCAGGTGTAGAACCGCGTATAATGGGTATAGGTCCTGTCAAGGCTATTCCAAAGGCTTTAAAACAAGCTGGACTAAAACAAGAAGATATCAAGCTTATTGAGTTAAACGAAGCGTTTGCCTCACAATCATTAGCAGTAATAAGAGAGCTAGACTTGAATCCAGATATTATTAATGTTAATGGAGGCGCCATCGCTCTTGGCCATCCACTAGGATGTACAGGAGCTAAATTATCGGTACAGCTTTTTGATGAAATGAGAAAGCGAGACATGGCAGGACAGTACGGTATGATTACAATGTGCGTAGGTACTGGTCAAGGCGCTGCAGGAATATTTGAATTTTTAAAATAATAAAATACCCTTTTGTAGAGGAAATTATATAAAAATATGGCAACACAAGCAAACAAGAGCCTCCTTAGAGGAGGGCAATTTTTAGTAAAACAGACAGATTGCAATGATGTATTCACTCCTGAAGATTTTAGTGAACAGCAGCAGATGATGAAGCAGGCTGTAATGGAGTTTAATGATCGTGAAATTATTGTTCATCGTTCACGTTTTGAGGCAAAAGATTTTGCACTTACAGAAGAGGTTATGCGCAAAGCTGGGGCGCTAGGTTTTTTAAGCGTAGCTGTGCCAGAGAAATTTGGTGGCATGGGTATGGGTTTTGTATCAACGGTGCTCACCTGTGACTACATCTCTAGCGGAACAGGCTCTTTTTCTACAGCTTTTGGAGCACATACAGGTATTGGAACCATGCCAATTACCCTTTATGGAACAGAAGACCAAAGAAACAAATATGTACCAAAGCTAGCAAGCGGAGAATGGTTTGGAGCCTATTGCTTGACAGAACCAAGCGCAGGAAGTGATGCTAACTCAGGAAAAACAAAAGCAGTCCTTAGTGAAGATGCAACACATTATAACATAACAGGGCAAAAAATGTGGATTTCTAATGCAGGGTTTTGCAATGTATTAATTGTCTTTGCCCGCATAGAAGATGACAAAAATATTACAGGATTTATTGTAGAGAATGACCCTGCAAATGGTATCACTATGGGTGATGAAGAACACAAACTAGGCATAAGAGCCTCTTCTACCCGTCAAGTATTTTTTAACAACACAAAAGTGCCTTTAGAAAACATGCTTGCTGGTCGTGGAGAAGGTTTTAAAATTGCAATGAATGCTCTTAACGTTGGCCGCATTAAATTGGCCGCAGCCTGCTTAGACTCTCAAAGACGTATAGTTAGTGGAGCAATACAATATGCTACACAGCGTAAACAGTTTGACACGCCAATTTCAGAATTTGGAGCTATCAAAGCTAAAATTGCAGAGACGACCACCAATGCTTTTGTTGGAGAATCTGCAACCTATAGAGCATCAAAAAACATTGAAGATAGAATTAACATCAGAATAGCTCAAGGGAACACCCACCAAGATGCAGAATTAAAAGGAGTAGAAGAATATGCCATTGAGTGCTCCATTTTAAAGGTAGCTGTTTCTGAAGATGTTCAAAATTGCGCCGATGAAGGAATTCAAATATTTGGAGGTATGGGCTTCTCTGAAGATACTCCAATGGAGGCTGCTTGGCGTGATGCTCGTATCACGCGTATCTATGAAGGTACCAATGAGATCAACCGCATGTTATGTGTAGGTATGCTAGTGAAAAAAGCCATGAAAGGCCATATTGACTTATTAGGCCCTGCACAAGGGGTTGCAGATGAACTACTAGGCATCCCTTCTTTTGATACCCTAGATTTCTCTCAGACGTTAAGTGAAGAAAAAGACATGGTTGCTAAATTGAAAAAAGTGTTTTTAATGGTTGCTGGTGCTGCAGTACAAAAATATGGACCAGACCTGGAGGAGCATCAACAAATGCTGTTAGCGGCTAGTGATATTTTAATTGAAATATACATGGCAGAAAGCGCTGTACTGCGTGCAGAAAAAAGCACAAAAAACAACTCAGAAAATGCAAACTATCAAGTAGCTATGGCGCAGTTGTATTTATACAATGCAGTTGATACTATCATCTCTAAAGCAAAAATGGCAATTATCTCTTTTGCTGAAGGTGACCAGCAGCGCATGATGCTTATGGGGCTTAAAAGATTTACAAAATACCAAACCATGCCAAATATTGTTGGGCTACGTAACACAATTGCAGAAAAGGTAGCTTTAGAAAACCAATACCCTTTTTAATTTACAACAGAGGTGTTACAAGGTGTGTTATTTGTTAGATTCTTTTTTATTAAGTATAATTTTAATTAACAACCACACTGGAAAGAGTATGCCGCATAAAAGAGAGGGTGTTGTAGTGAGTTCTTTATAAACACCAATTAATGTAAAGTATATTTCATTTAAGTGTAATAAATAGATTAAACCGATGTTTGCCCAAGATAGAAGTGAAACAATAATTAAATATTTGTTTTTCATATTATAATAATAATAATAATAATAATGCGTCATAATTATGGCGCATTTACTTTTTAATAAACTTAATGGTTTTAACTACAACTCCCTTTTGGTAGAGCTTTGCCAGATACAAACCACTTGAGAGTGAGCAAACATCTATAGCAAAAAACCCATTAGCAGATTGGCTGTCTTGCAAGAGCGTGTTGCCCATCATATCAAAAACAAAAACAGCATCTGTTGTATTTGAGTTTGAGGTGTTTACAAATAATACATCATCAACGGGGTTTGGATAACTTGTCACGGATGGTTTTAGGGCAGAAGCAATCCCTAAGTCTTGACCAAGTGGCAAACTTATACCCACTGGGCGGTGGTCTGAAACGTTTTGATCATACTCATTAAAACCTCCTTGAAGATAGGAGTCTACCTTTATAGTTTGGGTAACGGCCCCTGGCATTGCATATAACTCAAAGAGCTCATTTGTAATTAATATATGATCTAGATGTGATGGCCAATTTGGGAAGGACCAATTTGAAACACTCCCTTGAGCAATATCCATATCTGCAAAAAGATAGGACTCAGGATCATTCAAAAAAGGTGAAAATACATTGTGAGGGTCTGGATCTGTTAAGATATCATTTAAATCTCCTACTACAAATACTGCAGCACTAGAGAGGTTGGTGTCAATATATTGTTTTAAGAGCAGATTTGCAGTGTACCTGCGTGTTTCTTGATCCCAAGGGTCATCTAGATCTAAAAGACCATTTCCGCAGCATTTATAATGATTGTTAATGATAACAAAATCCTGATTTGCATAAGTAACCTCTATAACCATAGGAAATCTAGGGAAGTTATTCCACTCTGGAGCTTGGGTAAAAAGCTCATAGGCGCTATTGAGCTCTACGACCTCATGTTTATACAAAAACACAAGCCCTGCCCTATCTAGTGATTGACTGTAAAGCGTATAATCATCCAAAAAGGTGTCTAGATTATCTAAAATCGGATAATTTTGTATCTCTTGTATTGCAATAATATCTGCATCTATAGCCTCAATGATCTCCAGGACGTATTGCAAGGTTGCAGGCTCGTTTTTAGGAAAGTTTTCAATATTCCAGGTAACAACCTCAAAGCTGTCATCGCTACCAAAGGAGAGATCATCCAAACTCTGGGTATAGCTAGTAAAGGGTAATAATAAAAGAAAAACCAAATACTTATGTAGCATACTGCAAATATAAACATTAAACCAGCCATTTAATCTAGAGCACCCTACTTGCATATCAATATATTAACATAAACTCAAAAATCATCCTAGCAACACTCATTAAAAATGTTGTTTTTTTATTTAAAAAATATTTATTAAATTGATTGCCATTAAAAACTAATATTAATTTAAGAAATAATTTATGAAAATCAAACTAACTTTATTGACCCTTGCATTGTGCACGGGACTATTTGCGCAAAAAAAGAAAAACGGAACTATATACATTGAGCATCCTGCAATTGATGTAGTCAATCAAATGTATGAAGCAGTAAACACAAAAGATTCTCTAAAATTAGCCAGTCTTATTGCTGATGATTTTAAAGGGTATAGTGGAGATGAAATGAATAAAGATGCAGAAGCTGCAACAAAGGAAGAATTTCTTCAAAATGTATCTGCATGGCAAACTTACAATAGATATTTCACTATAAACCAATCAGACAATGGATACCCCGATGCTGTTGAATATAAAGATGAAACCTTCAGCAGTGTAACATGGGTATATGCTTGGGAAAAAATAACAGGTATAGGTGGAACCACTGGAGTTAAATTTAATCAACCAAGGCATGTCCAATACGGTGTGACAGATAAAAATCAAATTGTGTTTGTACGCATTTATCAAAATCAAAGACCATTCACTGAGAGTTGGAGAAGTCAAAGAGAATTAAAAGATGGGCAAATTTATTCTCATCATCCAAACATAAACACCGTAAGAAAAGCTTTGCATGCTATAGAGTTTAATGATATGGATGCTTATTACGAAGCCTTTACCGATACTGCTCAATTTGATGGATTGTTTAACGACTGGGATAATGACCCATTAAATAAAGAAGATTTTAAAGCCTTACAAATGGATTTTTTAGCCTCTTATACTGTTAATAGCTTTGACTGCGCTTGGATTAAATATTACGAATTTGATAGCCAAAGAGATTATGTTCAATCATGGTGGCGTGTTTCGCTAACTCGTAAGTCTGATAAAAAAGTAACGGTAATTCCTGTTATGTTTAATCATGGCTTTAATGACGAAGGAAAAATTGTAAGACAAAATGAACTTTGGAATCAGGCAAAGCTTGACTAAGACAACTAATTTTATTTCAATTACACATTTACTAAGCCCACCTAAAAAGGTGGGCTTATTTTTTTTTAGTATTTCTGTTTAAAACATTTCTGATTTTTTCTTTTGGATACCCAAAAACTATGTCTTGTAAAATAACCAAACTTTGTACCTTCGGGCTATAAATTATACGCTATGAAAAATTTTGTTGTTTTGTTATTTCTTACTACCTCTCTAGGTTTTTCTCAAACAGATGTAGATGTTTTTGTGATGGATTTCACCCTAGATGGCCAGGTAATGAACATCTCAGGACTAAAAAATATTTCAAACAACCCAGGCTATGATAACCAACCCTTTTTTACAGACAACAAGCAATTATTGTATGCTGGTTCCCAAAATGGGCAGACAGACATTGTTATGTATGATCTTACAACTAACACATCAAATGTTGTTAATACAACAACCCCTGGTGGTGAATATTCTCCAAAACAAATCCCTGGGTCTAAAGATATCGCTGCAGTGCGCCTAGACCCAAACGGCTTACAGCGGCTTTACTCCTATAACCAAACAGATATACCCCGTGGCGCTTCTAGAATGCTTCTTGATACCCTAGAGGTTGCTTATTTTGCTTTTTTTGACAGTAGCCGTATTGTGGCATCTATCTTGGGTACAAACCAATTAAACCTAGTGGTTGCAAATTTAATAACAAAACAGGTAACCCCTTATATAGAAAACTCAGGCAGGTCAATCCATAACATACCTCAAAGTACTTTTGTGAGTTATACCCTTAGTAATGAAGACAAAAATATGGATGTGTACATCCTAGATCTAGACCAAGGCGCAGAGAGTTTTTTTGTATGCCAATTACCAGTTGGAGTCCAGGATCATTGTTGGATTAATGATAATCAACTTTTACTTGGAAGCGGTTCCAAAATATACCTCTATGATATGTTTGGCTCCCAACAGTGGAAAGAGGTAGCAGATCTCTCTGGGTATAACATTTCAGATATTAACCGCATTACTGTAAACCCACAGGGTAATAAAATAGCTTTAGTAGGCACTAAAAACTAAGCTTGTTTACTTATTTTTAAACTAAAATATATTTTATGAAAAAACTCCTGTTTATTTTTATAATGTTAGGTTATGGTGTTACCGCCATAGCGCAAGAAAAGTTTACCCAAGCAGATGAGCTTAGAGGATCTATAACTCCTCAAAGAGCCTGGTGGGATTTGCAGCATTATTCAATAGCGGTAGATGTATTTGCTCAAACAAAATCCTTGTCTGGCACCAATACTATTACCTATACAGTTTTAAGCCCAAACAGTACAATGCAAATAGATTTGCAAAAGCCCATGAAGATGGATCTTGTAACTCAAAATGGAGAGAAAATTGAGATAGAAAGTATTGGTAATGCACATTTTCTAAAGCTACCAGAACCCCAAATAGTTGGGTCACAAAACAAATTAGTGATACGGTTCTCTGGAGCTCCCACTGTGGCGCTTAACGCCCCCTGGGACGGAGGTCTTGTGTGGAGCAAAGATAGTAACGGCATTGATTTTATAGCAAGTGCAAACCAAGGTATTGGCGCCAGTGTATGGTGGCCCGTTAAGGATCACCCACAAGATGAGCCAGATAATGGTGTTGATCTATTTATTACAACCCCTAAAGACCTCGTGGGTGTTGGAAATGGAAGGCTTATAGAAGAAATAACAAATAAAGACACAAAAACCTGGCACTGGCAGGTAGTAAATCCTATTAATAGTTATGGTGTGAATATAAACGTAGGAGATTACGTTAATTTTTCTGAAACATATGATGGCCTTAAGGGAAAACTAGATTTGAGTTATTGGGTTTTAAGAGATAACCTAGAAATAGCCAAGGAGCAGTTTAAACAGGCTCCTTTAATGCTAGAGGCCTTTGAATACTGGTTTGGCCCCTACCCTTTTTATGAAGACAGCTTTAAGCTTGTAGAGGCTCCTTATTTAGGAATGGAACATCAAAGTAGCGTTACCTATGGTAATAAATATAAAAACGGATACCTAGGCAGAGATCTCTCTGGAACTGGTTGGGGCCTTGAATTTGATTTTATTATTATCCATGAAGCAGGACACGAGTGGTTTGCCAACAACATCACCAACAAAGATGTTGCAGATATGTGGATTCATGAAGGATTTACAGCCTATTCAGAAAATCTATACCTCAACTATCATTTCGGTGAAAAAGCAGCTAGTGAGTACGTTATTGGAACCAAAAGAAGCATACAAAACGACACGCCACTCATTGGCACATACAATAAAAACAATCGTGGTAGCAATGATATGTATTACAAAGGAGCTAACATTTTACATACCCTGAGGCAACTCATAGCTGATGATCAAAAATGGCGTGCTATACTGCAAGGACTCAATAAAGATTTTTACCACCAAACGATCACAAGCCATCAAGTTGAAACATATATTTCAGAAAAAAGCGGGATACATTTAACCCAGTTCTGGGAGCAATACTTGCGCACCACAATGATTCCTAACTTGCAGTATGCCATCCAAGAAAACCAGCTTAACTACAGATATATAGATATAATAAAGGGCTTTGATATGCCTGTGCAAGTTAAAATAAACGGAGTTTTAAACTGGATACAACCTACCGGCGCATGGAAAACCCTAGAAAACAATGGGGAAATAAAAACCTTAGGTGTACAGCAAGATTTTTTAATTAACTCAAGTTTAATAGAAAAGCCATAGTATAAAAAGCAATCAAAGAGATGAGCTTCCTTTTCCTTGACGAACCAAAATGGGCGTATCACCTGTAAGGTCTATAACAGTTGAGGCAACATTACCTCCATAGCCGCCATCTACAACCACATCAACAAGGTGTTTCCATTTTTCAAAAATAAGCTCGGGATCTGTGGTGTATTCTATAACTTGATCCTCATCTTTGATAGAAGTAGACACAATAGGGTTTCCAAGGGCAGTAACCATGGCTTGAACAATGGCATTGTCTGGCACGCGTATACCAACCTCTTTTTTCTTCTTAAACACACTTGGCAGATTATTATTTCCAGGAAGTATAAAAGTGTAAGGTCCCGGAAGTGCTCTTTTTAAAAGCTTAAAAGTATTGTTATCTATTTGTTTCACGTAATCTGAGAGGTTGCTAAGGTCATTACACACAAAAGAAAAGTTAGCCTTTGCCAGTTTTACTTTTTTAATTTGAGCGATACGCTCCAAGGCGCGGTTGTTTGTAATATCGCAACCCAAAGCATATACCGTATCACTTGGGTAAATTACCAAACCACCTTTTTTAATAATCTGGACAACCTTTGCAATATCTCGAGGGTTTGGATTGTCTTGATAAATTTTAATAAATGTTGCCATGGTGCCGAGGTGTTTTATAAGTGTAGCCTTTTATTCTATAATGCTGAGTTTTGCAAATCTGAGCAGCAACTTTTTTAAGCCACCATTTTCAAAATTAATTTCTGCTTTTGTGTCTGCACCAACCCCTTCAATTTTGGTTATTTTTCCTTTTCCAAATCTCACGTGCTCTACCGTTGTGCCAATATGCAAGTTTGCAGCTGCAGGATCAAAGTTTTTTTCTGCGCTACTAGCTACGGGCTTTAATCTGCGGAGTTTGCGAAGTTGCTCTTGGTTTGGACCCGTTGGTGGGCTTCCAGCTGCTGGTTTGCGCAGTCGTAATTTACTTTTATCTACCTCTCCAAATATATCTGCATCCAAAAGTGGCTTATAACGATGCTCTGTAACGGGTGTTAAATATTCTAAATAAGAAGCATCTATTTCTTCTATAAACCGGCTAGGCTCTGCATCTATTAGTTTTCCCCACCTGTATCTAGACTGGGTGTAGGTTAAATAGGCCTGGGTTTCGGCTCTGGTAACTGCTACATAAAACAACCTTCGCTCCTCCTCTAGTTCTGCTCTGGTATTCATGCTCATACCACTTGGGAATAAATCTTCCTCCATACCCACAATAAACACATAAGGAAACTCCAAGCCTTTGGCTAGATGGATGGTCATCAGAGCAACACAATCTTCGTCTCCTTTGTCATTATCAAGATCTGTAGCAAGGGCAACGTCTTCCATAAACTCAGACAAAGAACCAGTGGTATCTGCCAATTCTTTTTGCTCTTCAACAAAATCACGCATACCATTGAGTAGCTCCTCTATGTTTTCTATACGGGCAATACCCTCTGGAGTACCATCTTTTTTAAGCTCTGTTAGTATCCCTGTTTTTTTCGCCACGTATTCTGCCATCTGAAAAGCATCGTAGGTCTTATTTAAAACTTGAAAACTTTGTACCATAGTAACAAAGTCTAACAGCTTTGCTTGTGTCCCTTTATTGATATTAAGCTCTAGTTTACTGATGTTTTGCATCACTTCGAAAATAGACCTGTCGTAATGATTTGCGGCCACCATAAGGCGCTCTATGGTGGTTTGCCCAATACCTCTTGCTGGATAATTAACAACACGCTTTATGGCCTCCTCATCTTTAGGATTAAGCACCAGGCGCAGGTAATACAAGACATCTTTAATCTCTTTGCGCTGGTAGAAACTAAGCCCGCCATAAATACGATACGGAATGTCTTTTTTACGCAAGGCGTCTTCCATGGCGCGAGACTGCGCATTGGTTCTGTATAAAATTGCAAAATCCCCGTTTTTAAGCTCCGAGTTTTGTTGGGTTTCAAAAATAGTGCTGGCTACAAAACGACCTTCATCACCATCTGTCATGGTGCGATTTACTTTAATTTTTGGGCCCTGGCCATTAGAGGTCCAAACTACCTTGTCTAGTCGTGTTTTGTTTTTTTCAATGATACTATTGGCAGCATTTACAATATTCTTGGTAGATCTATAATTTTGCTCAAGGCGATAGGTTTTTACATCATCATAGTCTTTCTGAAAATTTAAAATATTATTGATATTAGCACCTCTAAAAGCATAAATACTTTGGGCATCATCACCTACTACACATATGTTTTGAAACTTGTCACTAAGGGCGCGTACAATTAAATATTGGCTATGGTTGGTATCTTGGTACTCATCTACTAATATGTATCGAAACCTATTTTGATATTTTGCCAAAACCTCAGGAAAACGAGTTAAAAGTTCATTGGTTTTTAACAACAAATCATCAAAGTCCATGGCGCCGGCTTTAAAACACTTATCCACGTAACTTTTATATATATCTCCCAAACGAGGCATTTTGGCCATTGCATCTGCCTCCATTAGCTCAGGGTTATTAAAATAAGCCTTTACAGTAACTAGGCTATTTTTATAACTAGATATTCTAGAATACACCTGCTTGTATTTATAAATCTCTTTATCTAAGTGCATTTCTTTAATTACAGCACGAATTACACTTTGAGAATCTTGGGTATCATAAATGGTGAAATTTGAAGGGTAACCAAGTTTACTGGCTTCCATACGAAGTATCTTGGCAAAAATACTATGGAAGGTTCCCATCCATAAGTTTTTTCCCTCACTGGGGCCAACAATTGTGGATATTCGTTTTTTCATCTCACGTGCTGCCTTATTGGTAAAGGTGAGGGCCAAAATATTAAATGGATCCACTCCCTTAGACATTAAAAAGGCAATTCTGTAGGTAAGCACACGTGTTTTACCTGAGCCAGCTCCGGCAATAACAATCATAGCGCCATCCTTTTGTATGGTTGGCGCTAACTGAGCTTCGTTTAGTTGTTGTAAATATTCTTGCAAGGGTTTTCTGAAATTTTTAAGACTCCAAAACAGTTTCGGAATTGTGACAAAATAAGGTAATATACTGCATGTGAAAATACGTAAAACTGAGTGATTGAACCCACTGATATTTCAGAATTTATAAACAAACAAAGCTGGGGTGTTATTTATGAAATTTCAATATCTTTAAGGCTTAATTTATTTAAATTAAATCTACAACTGCGATGAAAAGACAACTTATCATACTACTACTTTTACTCTCTGGAGCCAACACTGATGCGCAAATAGACCAAAGTATACTTAAAGACATCGAAGATATAGAATCTCAAGTAATTGATTGGCGCCATTACTTTCATGAAAATCCAGAGTTATCTAACCGTGAATTTAACACGGCAGATAAAATCGCTGCCCATTTAAAATCTCTTGGTATGGAAGTACAAACAGGGGTTGCAAAAACTGGTGTGGTAGGCCTTTTAAAAGGAAACAACCCAGGAAAGGTAGTTGCCCTTAGGGCAGACATTGACGGCTTGCCAGTTACAGAGCGTAATGATCTTAGCTATAAAAGTAATGTTGTAGATACTTTTTTGGGCACAAAAACAGGTGTAATGCATGCCTGCGGCCATGATACGCACATAGCTATTTTAATGGGAGTTGCAGAGGTTTTAAGCAAGCATAAAGATAAAATTAATGGTAGTATAAAATTTATTTTTCAACCCGCTGAAGAAGGTCCACCACCTGGAGAAGAAGGAGGCGCAAAACTTATGGTTAAAGAAGGAGTGCTCGAAAACCCAAAGGTAGATGCAATTTATGGATTACATATTAATAGCGGAACACCCGTTGGTACAATAACTCTAAAGCCCGAAGGCATTATGGCAGCCGTTGAGCGTTTTGTAGTTACTGTAAAAGGAAAGGGATCTCATGGTTCTGCCCCTTGGAGTGGTGTTGATCCTATTTTAATTTCGGCTAAAATTATTGACGGTTTCCAGACCATCATCTCAAGAGAAGCATATCTTATAGAGGCGCCAGCTGTTATTACTGTTGGAAAAATAACAAGTGGTACACGTTTTAATGTTATCCCAGAAAGTGCAGAACTCATAGGTACCGTAAGAACCCTAAACCCAGATATGAGAACCATGATTATTAAACGCATGACAGAAATGGCCAGCGATATAGCCAAGGCCTATGGAGGAAACGCAACCATAGATTGGCAAAACAACACCATCGTTACCTACAATGACCCTGAGCTTACTACCAAGGCTATCAGTACTTTAAAAAGGGTAGCTGGTGCAGATAAGGTACTGGGCATGAAAGCCGTTACAGGTGGTGAAGATTTCAGCTATTTTCAAGAAAAAATACCGGGAGTTTACTTTTTTCTGGGAGGCATGACTCCTGGAAATACAATGCCCTACCCCCATCACACCCCAGATTTCCAAATAGATGACGCTGGAATGTTACTTGGTGTTAAATCATTAACACAACTGGCATTAGATTATTTAAATCAATAACAACATAAAACCCAACAAGCAAGCCATTGCCCAAAGGTTAAAAATCTTTACTATTGCTTTTTAAATAAAAAATAGCACTAAAATTAATATATACCATGGAATCTCAAGCACTACTACCCTATTTTGCCTCTTTACTATCTGCTATTATAGTAGGTGTTATTGCCTATCTCTTTTTTAAAACACATACAGATAACGAGCAAGGCCGTAGACGGTTTTTACTACATAAAGAAACACAATCTAAAACACTCCCTCTAAGACTACAAGCCTATGAGCGCCTTACATTACTTTTGGAGCGTATAGACCCAAATAGTCTTTTAATACGTGTAAAACCTATAGGTAACGATTTAAACAAGTATGAGCAGGACCTTGTAACAAGTATAGAAGATGAATTTGTACACAATCTAAGCCAGCAAATTTATGTGTCTGTGGAAATGTGGAACGTAACAAGAACTACAAAAAATACAACCATACAAATTATAAGACAAACGGCAATGAACGAAAAGATTGAATCTGCAGACAAACTCAGAGAAGCTGTTTTAAATCATTTTATGGGAGAAATAACACCGTCACAAAAGGCATTAGCCTATCTAAAAAAAGAAATACACCAACTCTTCTAGTATCGGTATTGGCTAGTAAAATTTCTTGTATTTTCACTTTTTATTTTTGAAAAGCCCCTTTTCTATTTGCACATTCAAGAGCTGAAAAAACCCTTTAATTACTTACTGTCAAGTTATTAAAATTTACGGGATACTCTTGTTTACCATATAATTATAATTAAATTATTAGTCAAATTATGAGTTTTTTGTATCTTTAATAATAGAAAATCAAAAGTCAATCAAAAAGGGTGGCAAATAAAAAACCTACCAAGTAAGAAATAAAACCAATTATTATGAAAAATACATTTGTTTACCTCTTAGCATTTTTTCCAATTTTATTGTTTTCTCAAGAAGATGATAGCTACAAATTAGATTATAATAATACTAGAAATGCTGCAGAATTATGCACAAGGTATAAATCTAACGGTTTTATATCTAATGCTGATGCAGATAACGCGTTAGGCAAAATACTTTCTGTTGTTGGAGCATCAAAAAGGTTTATAGTTGCTCCTTGTGAAAACATCAACAATGCATTGGCTATTACTGATGACGGTATGCGTTACATTTTATATGATCCAGAATTTATAAATTCTATTTCTGAAACATCAAATTACTGGGCAAATATGTCCATTTTGGCTCATGAAGTGGGGCATCACATTAATGGACATACCTTGGGAGCAAGCATGTCTGCATACGAAAATAGAATCCAAGAATTAGAAGCTGATGAGTTCTCGGGTTTTGTTATGCAAAAAATTGGCGCTACTCTAGAACAGGCTATAGATGCAATTGCCTCACTTGCAGCTAGCGGAGATGACAGCTACTCTTCTCATCCAAACAAAGAGAGAAGAACAAAAGCAATTACAAAAGGATTTAATAATGCTAAGAACAACAGTTTTGTTAACGAAAAAAAATTAACTGATTGGGAGGAATATTACTTTAGAGGCGATGAAAAATATGAAGCTGAAGATTATGAGGGAGCAATTGAAGATTTTACAGAAAGTATAAAATTAAAACCAAATTTAAAAACTTACTTATACAGAGCTTATGCTAAAAGTGAACTTGAAGATTATTCAGGAGAAAAGTCAGATTTATGGAGAGTTATTGAGCTAGAACCAACAAATTGGATGGCTCATTATCGTTTAGGGAGAAACCTATGGTTAACAGATGATTATTATGGAGTACTCTCATCTCATAGTACATATTTTGATTTTAATGGTGAATCAGATGTTTATTATGACATATGGGCAACATTTTATATGTCTGACGCTTTTTATAATTTGGATTTTTACAATAAATCATTGGATTATATTGACAATGTAATAGAAAAAAACGATTATGTTTCTCACATAGATGACGGCTTTCATGGCCAGTTTTATGAATTAAGGGGGAAGAACTACTTAAATCTTGAAAAATTTGAATTAGCTAAAAAAGATTTTGAAAAAGCTACTGAGTTGAACCCTGAAGTAGCTCTTTACCTCGAGTTAATGGGTGACACCTATGCAAAGGAAAAAAACTTTGAAAAAGCTATTGAGTTTTACAATAAGGCTTTAAAACTTGATCCTGCGAAATATTCTATTTACCAGTACAAAGCTTATGCACACGAGGCATTAGAGGATTATTTTCCTGCACTTTTAGACATGAATGAAGCTATAAAACATAATCCTGATTATGGACTTTTGTATTTTAAAAGAGGTGAATACAGTTTAAAAATGGGTGATCAAGAAAAAGCTTGTGCAGACTGGTTATTAGGAAAAGAAAAAGGTAATACAGATTCTTACAATAAACTTTTAGAAACCTGCGGGTACTCCAAGGAAGACTTTTATACTGCTCAAGATTTCTTAGATGCGGCCGATCTAGAAAAAGAAAATGGAAATTATACCGAAGCACTCAGGCTTTTATTTAAATCTAAAGATTTAGGTTATGAAGATGTTTATTACTGGCACACTAATCTTTATTCTATTTATGCTTATAGCAAACAATATGATCTTGCACTAAATGTTTTAAATAAAATTGAAGCGGATACTCAAGAAAATAATATAATCTGGTGGAATGACCAATTTGTGTTTCTAAATTATGAATTAAAAAATTGGGTTCAAGGAACAAAAAAGATTGAAGAATTAATGGAGCAGTTTAAATTAAACCCTGATGCCTTAGACTACAGCTTAGATATTGATTTTATAAATAAAAATATTGATTTTGTAAGTAATTTATATGATTATGGTGGTTTAAATTATAAATATTCAGGAAATTTTAATGAGGCTTTAAATCTTAACAATAAATTTTTAAAAGTTGGAAAAGCAATAAAAGATGACCGTTTTATTAGGATAGCATATTTACATATTGCAGAAAACAAAAAAGATGTTGGGCAGTACCTTGAAGCTTTACAAGATATTAATGAATACATTAACATGAGAGAAGAGTGGTCTGTTGGATATAGAATACGTGGAGAAATAAAAGTAGCAATGGGCAAGGCTAATTATGCGTGTGAAGATTTTAACAAAGCCCTGGAAGTTTCTCTCAATAATGAAAATGAAGGTGATGAGGTGCAAAAAGAAATTCAAAAATTAATTGATGATAATTGTAAATAGATATTAAAACAGTTATAACACTTACCAATAAGAACATTTAATTTTTTAATCATCCCACTAATCAATTGGCATTATTGCCGAATGTATTTTTATTCTTGGTATGTTTTTTATGTGACTTTGCATTGATACTTTTGGAAAAGATTTTAATCTAAATAATTAAAAAAAAATGAACAAGATAAAACCAAACCTATCCAAGTATTTAAAATTACTTATTGCCTTAGTGTTGGCTATTGCTGCCTGTTTTTTTTTATTTAATGAAAATGATGAGTTGTTAGAAAAATTAAATGGCAATGCAACACTAATTGAGAAGTACAACGAATTTAAGCTGGCAGGGATTAACAAAACAATAGAATTTCCAGAAAACATAATCGAAAAAATAATAGATACATCGATGACTTTTGTTGGATCTCCAAACAAAATTGGTGGTATTGACAAGTCTGGCATAGATGCTTCTGGGTTGGTTTACGTTTCAATTAAAAAGAATTCTAGTATACTATTTCCAAGAATAGCCCAAGACATGGCAAGGTATGGTGCGTTTATAACAGATTCAGACAAACTTAAAAGAGGAGATTTGGTCTTCTTTTATGATACCTACAGGGTTGATAGAATAATAACCTCTGTTGGGATTTATTTAGGAGATGGGAAATTTATTAATTCATCTTCGAGCAAGGGAGTGACGGTGAGTGATATTAACGACCCTTATTATTGGAAAGAAAAGTTCTTTTTTGGAACTAGAATTTTCAACTAAATCAAAATGAAAAAATTTATACTATTATTAGTTTTAATTAGTACATTTTCTTCTTTAGCGCAAAACGCTCTAGGTGTTATCTCTAGTGATGTTAATGTGAGATGGAAGCCCTCCACAAGCTCAGGGATTATAAAAGTGTTTCCTAAGGGCACAGAGGTTGTTTTGCTCCAAACTAAAGGGAGCTGGTCATTTATTCAAGATCCTAGAAATAATAAAAATGGTTGGGTGTCTAGTAAGTTTATACAAACTAATATTAAAGTAGTAAGTAAAAAAGCTAACGTTAGAAGTAGTCCTGGAGGAAAGATATTAAAAAAAATATCTAAAGGACAAAAAGTGATTGTGTTACAAGAAAAAGGCAATTGGAATTTTATAAAAGATATATCAAATAACAAAAAAGGATGGGTGCACAACTCTCTTTTATCTGCGACTTCTTCTACAAGCAATGCCGTTTCTGTTTCAAATACAAGCGTTAATAGTAGTGTTTCTAAAGTTTCTAAATCTGTTCCAAACTGTGATTATGTAATTACATCTCCAACAAACGGAGATAAAAATGTTAATATAAAACCAACTCTAATTACTTGGGTTGCTGCAACCGGATCTCCAGAGGGTTATTACTTATCTTTAGGAAGCAATGCAAGTGGAAATAATATCTTAAATAATATTAATATTGGCAATATTAATTCCTACTCAGCTTTAGAATTAAAATCCAATACAACTTACACCTTATCGTTAGTGCCATTTAACAGCATTGGCTTGGCAGCTTGTGAGGGTCTTTTTACTTTTACAACAGGGTCTAGTAAAACAACCCCCGTAAATAATGACTCAGCAAACGAGGTTATAGAAGCAAGACTCAGAGACATGGGTGTTCTATGGAAATGGAGAAATTTTAATAATCTACCTACTTCTAAATTTGATATATATAGTGTGGATATATTTTTAAAAACTATTAATTCCTACATGGGTGTTCCTTACAGTGGAAGTGGTGGCACTTCAAAAAGAGGAATAGATTGTTCCGGTTTAATTTACAGAGGACTCATGAGCGTCGGATATAATGGCGAGAGGGTAAATGCACAATCTCTTGCAAAAATGGGTAGACTCATTGCTAAAAAAAAGCATCTCAAAAAAGGAGATCTAATTTGTTTTACTAACACAACTGGCGCTAACAAACTTGTACAGCACATAGGAGTATACTCAGGAAATAATAAGTTTACACACGCTTCATCTAGCAGAGGGGTTATAGAAAGTAATATCAATGACCCTTATTATTGGAATGAAAAATTTATTTTTGGTGTGAGGCTTACAGATAATTAAAAAACACAAATAATATTAATACCATGAAATATAGCATTTTTTCATTTCTCTTTTTTAGTTTTTCATCACTACTGTCTCAAGCCCAATGTGAGACTCCAATTTTAGAAACAATTTCATTTACAAACGGGAACGAAGTCCAAACGAGCTATTGTGGAACTGTAAATGATAGGGGGCAACGAGACGGGCAAGGAAGATTAGAATATGCCAATTATAATGTGCTTTATAAACAGGGAAACTGGAAAAATGACAGATTAAATGGTGAAGGAAAAACAGTGTTTACAGACGGGCAAGTATTTGAGGGTATTTATAAAAATGGCAAACTAACAGAAGGAGAATTTTCGTTTACCAATAATGGAGATTTGTGGACTTATAAAGGAGAATTTAATGGGAACTTTTTTAATGGCAAAGGCCTGGAGAGAAAGGAAATTAATACTCAAGTAACAATAAAAGAAGGGGAGTTTTTTTCTGACAATCTATATCAAGGCTTAGAAACAATTTTATATAAAAACTCTGGTGTTGAAATTACAAGTGAATACGTTAAAGGAATCGCAACAGTTGTGGATCGAAACGACATTAATAGCTTCAAATCTGAAGATATTGTTGGTCTTTCTGAATATACAGAAATTGATTTATTGCAACGAGGGACAATTTTTGATGCTAGGCTTGCCTACGATGTAGAGTTAGAAATAAATGGTATTAAAGGAGAGTGGCTCCTAGATAGTGGTGCAATGGGTTTTACAATTGGCAATATCATGTTCGAAAGGTTAAAAGCTAACGGCATAAGCTACAAAGATTTAAATAAGACGGTTAAATCTTTTGGTATTGGCGGAGAAACCTACGGAGACCTTGTAGTTCTAGAGGAAGTTAAAATAGGAGATTATATAGTTAAAAATGTAGTAGCAACTGTTCTTGACACACCAACTTCTTTGTTGGGTACTGGTTTTCTGTTGAAATTCAGTAATATTATCTGGAATATGAAAGATAAAAAATTAACAGTGTATAAGTAATACTACCTTGTAAAACATTTGTTTATTACTTGATTAACTATTAGTCAATTACATTTATTGGTGAAGATTATCCTGCTATGTCTTTTAAATTATGACCTATAAAATCAGTTAATTTAAGGAATCAAAAATGTATCTCTAATTATTTACAATTACTATTTGTATTCTTCGGTTTAGTGAATTTTCGCTGGATCCAGCGGCATAAGAAAAAGCTGGCATTGAAGAACCAAAACCTTTTGTTTTAATTCTCTCTGGAGAAATCCCTTTTTTTACCAAGTAATTTTTTACTGCAATAGCTCTTTGTTTAGATAACTTGACATTAATATTCTCATTACCTAATTTATCTGAGTGCCCTTCAACCATTATTTTTAAAGCAGGTTTAAAATTCATAAGATTATACATGGTTTCTAGCCTCTCAAAATGATCGGTTTTTAACTTGGCACTACTCCTATCAAAATTAATAGATAAATCAATGGTGTATCCCTCTGTGAGAGGCGTTCTAAAGATGGTTTGACCTTTTAATAAAATATCGTTTGATACAATTTTCATCTCCAGCTTTACATCATCTCCAAATAAGCAAGGCACAAATTCAAGGTCATAACTAAGAATAATATCTTGAAAAATATTGTCAAATAAAACCTGAAATTCGTCGGGACTGTAAATGTGAAATAAGTCACCCCCTGAAAAATCAGCAATGTCTTTTAAATAGCCAACATTTAAGTAACTCCCAAAAGCGACAGAGACAATATTTATATTATTCTCTACAGCGGTTTTAAGTACCTCAGACATTGGTATTTGTTGTAAGTCACTATTTGAATCACCATCGGTAAATAAAACCACAATTTTAAAATCATCTTTATTTTCTTTATTTAAATCTGAAATAGCAGTAACAAGAGCATCTTTTACAGCCGTACCACCACCAAAACCTTTTAAACCATTTGTTGGTAATAATTTAGAGGCAATATCTTGTGGGGTTTTCCCCTTAACAATTCTTCTTGTTTGTTCAGAAAATTTATAAATATGATAGGTAGCATTTTGTTGTTCAGAAACATTCTTTTCAATGGCCTTATACAAGGCATTTTGCAAAAGTGAAGCTCGTTTTCTACCCATTGAACCACTATGGTCTAATAAAAAAGTGAAATGTCTTTTAATTTTTTCCTTTTTAACAAATTCAAATTTATCAATAAAACATTCTGAGCCATCCTCGGCAATTAACTTTATGTATTCAATTTCATTTATGTCAATATTATTGACATACTTAAAATATTCATAATCTCCTACTTGAAAAGAAAAATAACCTTTTGTTGGAGTAATTCTTGGGTACAATAATTTAAGCTCAGGAGTCATCTTTTTATTGGCGCTTAAAACGGCTAAAGAGTCTTTAGAAATGAGCTCAATAGATTCAACAAAAACATAATTATCAGGGACCTTATGTTTTACAGCAAAAAGCTCTTTAATTTTTTTTAGAAGTTTTTTGCCAACAACGCCTACATCTCGAATAACTTTCCCAGATTTTGTTTTATTTACAATAGTGTCGTTTGTTATTAAAATTTTGTGCAACTCGCTTGTTGTATAAAATTCACTTTTAAAAGGCGAGGTTTTTTCAGTTTCAATCAACAAGTAGTCTAATGCATACAAATTGATAGAGAATAATAAAAAAACAAAAAATGTAATACAATTTCTCATACGTAACTACTGGTTTATAGATTATTAAAATATGCTAATATTATTATAGCATATGTAATATATACATTTAAATAAAATATTAGAAACTCGATACACAACTTTTTACATATTTCATAAAAGGATACGAGCAAATGTGTTGCCAAATTAAGTAAATTCGTTGTATGAATCCTAACTTTTTACAAACACCCATAGAATATCTTAAAGGCGTAGGACCTAACAGGGCAGATTTGTTAAAAAAAGAATTGGGCATCTTTACATTTCAAGACCTATTAAATCTATTTCCAAACAGGTATCTAGATAGAACCCAGTACTATAAAATAAAAGATTTGCAACGAAATGGCGCAGACGTGCAGGTTATAGGCAGGATAACTCATTTAAAAACTGTTGATCAAAAGCGCGGTAAACGCCTGGTAGCGACCTTTAAAGATGCCAATGGAATGATGGAGCTTATCTGGTTTAGGGGCCATAAATGGATTAAGGAGAATCTAAAACTCAATGAAACCTATGTAGCCTTCGGGAAAACAAACTTTTACAACGGCACTTTTTCTATGCCTCATCCAGATTTAGAGCCACTAAAAGAACACCAAAGCAAGTTACGCTCTGCCCTACAGCCAATATACCCCTCCACAGAAAAACTAAGCAACAGTGGTGTTACCAATAGAGTTGTGAGTGGCCTTATGGAACAATTGTTTTTGGAGCTTAAAAAATCTTTTGTAGAAACCCTCTCACCAGAAATTTTAGAGGAGTTACAATTAATGCCCAAAAGTAAAGCAATACTGAATATTCATTTTCCAGAAAATGGAAAAGAATTAGCAAAAGCAATATACCGGTTAAAGTTTGAAGAATTATTTTTTATACAACTACAATTATTAATAAAAAACTTAGTCCATAAAAGCAAAATTAAAGGCTATCCTTTTACTACAATTGGAACCAATTTTAACAGCTTCTATAAGGAGCATCTTCCCTTTGATTTAACAGGTGCACAAAAAAGAGTTATCAAAGAAATACGCAATGATTTAGGTAGTAATGCGCAAATGAACCGCTTATTGCAAGGAGATGTAGGTAGCGGGAAAACAATTGTAGCGCTTTTATCAATGTTAATAGCTATTGACAACGGTTTTCAAGCCTGTTTAATGGCCCCGACTGAAATTTTGTCAGTCCAACACTATAACGGCTTATCAGAATTATGTAATCCTCTTAAAATCAGTATTTCAATACTAACAGGTTCAACTAAAACTTCAATAAGAAGAGAAATACATGAATCACTAGAAAATGGCCAATTAAACATCTTAATTGGCACCCATGCCCTACTAGAGGATAAGGTGAAATTTAAAAATTTAGGGCTCGCAATAATTGATGAACAGCATCGTTTTGGAGTAGCTCAACGAAGCAAATTATGGCATAAAAACAAGTACCCTCCTCACATACTTGTAATGACCGCAACGCCCATTCCTCGAACCTTGGCAATGAGCGTATATGGAGATCTAGATATTAGTGTTATAGATGAACTTCCTCCCGGAAGAAAAGACATAAAAACAGTGCACCGCTATGACAGCAATAGACTTAAGGTGTTTAAGTTTATAAAAGATCAAACTGATCTTGGAAGACAGGTGTATATTGTGTACCCTCTTATTCAAGAAAGCGAAGTGCTAGACTACAAAGACCTTATGGACGGCCATGAGAGCATCTCGAGAGAATTTCCGCAACCAAAGTATCAAATATCTATTGTGCATGGTAAGATGAAACCCGCAGATAAAGAATTTGAAATGAATCGTTTTATTAAAGGCGAAACACAAATCATGGTTGCCACCACGGTGATTGAAGTTGGTGTAAACGTCCCAAACGCCTCTGTAATGGTCATAGAAAGCGCAGAACGCTTTGGACTTTCTCAACTACACCAACTCAGAGGACGCGTAGGTCGTGGCGCCGAGCAGAGTTATTGTATTTTAATGACCAGCCATAAATTATCTGCAGATGCAAAAACACGTTTAGAAACCATGACTGGCACTAGTGACGGTTTTGAGATTGCAGAGGTAGATTTAAAACTCAGAGGGCCGGGAGACATGATGGGCACCCAACAAAGTGGGGTATTAAATCTAAGAATTGCAGATATTGTAAAAGATACTCATATACTGAAAATAGCTAGAAGCTACGCAAGACAAACCTTAGAGAAAGATCCTTCACTCATATTACCAAAAAATAGTGCTATAAAAAACACCTACGGGCAAATAGCAAAATATAGAAATATCTGGAACTATATTTCATAACAAATCAAACAAGCTACAAAACTCCTAAAACACTTATATAATATAGGCTTAGCTGCGCTTTAATGGCAGCCTTAAAAGCTTTTAAAATAAAAGATAGTTTCACTAAGCTATTTTTTTGAAAAAATCTTGGCTTGAAAACCTTAAAAGCACTTACAAAAAGCCATGGTATTGTTATCTTTGATGCTTATATAAGTAAAACGCATTATGAAAATTTCATACAACTGGCTCAAACAGTTCATCAACACAGATTGGGATGCCAAACAAACTGGAGAACTCCTAACAGACTTAGGTCTTGAAATAGAAGGGATTACTCCTTTTTCTTCTGTCCCTGGAGGCTTAAAAGGTATTGTTGTTGGGCACGTACTCTCTTGTGAGCAACACCAAAATGCAGACCGTCTTAAAGTTACCAAAGTAGATTTGGGTGCTGATGAAATAGTGCAGATTGTTTGTGGCGCTCCTAATGTAGCTGCAGGACAAAAAGTACCTGTTGCCACTATAGGCACAACACTTTATGATGCAGATGGAAAGCCTTGGCAAATAAAAAAAGGTAAAATTAGAGGAGAAGTAAGTCAAGGAATGATTTGTGCTGAAGATGAGCTAGGTCTTGGAAATGCTCATGATGGTATCATGGTTTTAGACAAAGATATAGCCCCTGGAACACTTGCCTCTAAGGTTTTAAAAGTTGAAAATGATATAGTTTTTGAAATAGGTTTAACGCCAAACCGCGCAGATGCTATGAGTCACTGGGGAGTTGCTCGTGATTTACGTGCTGGTTTAAAGCAAAAAGACATAGCCCTAGAATTAATTACCCCTTCCACTACTAATTTTAAGATTGAAAACAGATTATTAAAAATGGAAGTTAAGGTGCAGGACAAAAAACTTGCTCCTCGATACTGTGGTGTAACCATAAGTGATATAAGTATTAAAGAATCTCCAGATTGGCTAAAGAACAGACTCAAAGCCATTGATTTAACACCCGTTAATAACGTTGTGGATGCTACCAACTATGTACTTCATAGTCTTGGGCAGCCATTACATGCTTTTGATGCTAAAAAAATATCTGGTAACGAAATAAATGTAAAAACCCTACCTAGCGGCACTAAATTCACAACCCTTGATGGTGTAGAAAGAGAACTTCACCAAGAAGATTTAATGATCTGTGACGCAGAAAAACCCATGTGTATTGCTGGTGTTTTCGGCGGTATAGACAGCGGTGTTACAGATACAACATCAAGTATTTTTCTAGAAAGTGCTTACTTTAACCCCGTAAGTATAAGAAAAACTGCAAAACGTCATGGACTCAATACAGATGCATCATTCCGTTTTGAGCGTGGTATAGACCCCAAAACAACAGAATACGCACTGATGCACTGCGCCATTTTAATCTGTGAATTAACTGGCGGTAACATGACCAGTGATATCATAGATATCTATCCAAAGAAAATTAAAGACCACCAGGTATTTTTAAACTTTGACAAAGCAAACGCTTTAATTGGTCAAAAAATAGAGAAGGAAACCATTAAAAACATCCTATCCTCATTAGAAATAAAGGTTAATAACGTTACAGAAACTGGTATAGGCATGACCATACCAGCCTACAGAAACGATGTAACTAGAGAGGCAGATGTTATTGAAGAAATTTTACGTGTCTATGGATACAACAACATAGGTGTATCCTCAAAACTAAATGCATCTATAGCTAGCAGCATTGGAGTGAAAGACCACCAGGTGCAAAACAAAGTTGCCTCTCAGCTCACCTCTCTTGGTTTTCATGAAATGCTAAACAACTCTCTCACATCACCAAAGTACACGCAACTTTCTGACACTTTAAATGAGCAGCATAACGTAACGATATTAAACCCACTTAGCAACGAGCTGTCTGTGATGCGTCAATCTATGCTGTTTGGAGCCCTAGAATCACTGGCATACAACACCAAGCGAAAAGCGGCCAACGTAAAGCTTTTTGAGTTTGGAAACACGTATAAAAATCTCGAAACCACTAGAGAAGAACAAAAACATCTATCACTAGTAGTGGCAGGTAACAAGACAGAAAACACCTGGAGCTCTCAAATAGGCAGCGCAGACTTTTTCTATTTTAAAGGAGTAATTACAGCTGTCTTAGATAGGCTAGGATTGTCTTTGTTTTCAGAAAAAGAAATAGAAAGTGATCTATTCTCTGAAGGGCTATCACTATGCTTAAAAAAACAAACCCTTGTAAGCTTTGGTGTGGTTAATCAAAAAATAACCAAACATTTTGGTGTTGACACAGAAGTACTCTTTGCAGATTTTCATTGGGGCACGATACTATCGCTTTTAAACACAAATAACTTTATTGTAAAACCACTTTCTAAATTTCCGAAGGTAAAACGTGATTTTGCCCTCCTGATAGATGAGTCTGTAGGATTTGGAGATTTAAAAAACACTGCTTTTCAGACAGAAAAATCCTTGCTTAAAGAAGTACACCTCTTTGATGTATACACAGGTAAAAACCTGCCAGAAGGCAAAAAGTCTTACGCTCTTAGTTTCACCCTACAAGATGAAAATAAGACCTTAACAGATAAGCAGATTGACAAAATCATGAATAAATTGCAGCAACGTTTTGAAAAAGACTTTGGTGCTACCCTTAGATAAAATACATACCGTCTACAAAATAATTTAAAGAGTTATAGATTAAAAAGCGATTTTGCAGATTTTAAGTTTTAAATATCTTTGGTAAACATCTATTGTAATAACAATACCAAAATATGAGAATTTTATTTTTGGCAGCTATAATTGCCCTTAGCACTACTGCAGTTTTAGCCCAACAACCTCAAAAGCCAACTGCCTCAGAGATTTACCACAATCTAGAAAAACTTAACTTTCTTGGAAGTGCGCTATATGTAGCAGCACATCCAGATGATGAAAACACGAGGCTAATTTCTTATTTAGCCAATGATATGCATGCAAAAACTGCATATCTGTCTTTAACTCGAGGAGATGGAGGACAAAACTTAATTGGCCCAGAAATTAGAGAATTATTAGGGGTCATCAGAACTCAAGAATTACTAGCTGCCCGCGCCAGCGATGGTGGAGAACAATTATTTACAAGAGCTAATGACTTTGGCTATTCAAAACATCCTGATGAAACACTCGAAATTTGGAACAAAGACGCTGTTTTAAGTGATGTAGTAAGAGCAATCAGAACGTTTAAACCAGATGTTATTATCAATAGGTTTAACCACAGAAACCCTGGGAGCACCCATGGGCATCATACCGCTTCTGCAATGTTAAGCTTTGAAGCTTTTGATTTGGTGGGCGATGCAACAAAATTTCCAGAAACAGCAATTACCCATGGATCCTGGCAACCAAAAAGACTTTTATTTAATACCTCTTGGTGGTTTTATGGTTCTAAAGAAAAATTTGAAAACGCTGACAAATCAAATCTCGTTAGTGTAGAAACAGGAAATTACTATCCAGCCCTTGGCCTATCTAACGGAGAAATTGCTTCTTTGAGTAGGTCTATGCACAAATCTCAAGGATTTGGTAGCACAGGATCTCGAGGCAAACAAACAGAATACCTTGAATTTCTAAAAGGAGAATTTCCACAAGACACCACCAATATATTTGATGGTATTAACACAAGTTGGTCAAGAATAGAAGGCGGAGTGGCTATCGGCAAGGTATTAAACCCTCTTTTAGATAGCTTTAATTTTCAAGACCCATCAACAATAGTACCTCAGCTAGTTGAGGCCTACAGGCTTTTAAAAGACACAAAAAAAGGGCATTGGCGCACTATTAAACTAAAAGAATTAGAAGAGTTAATAATAGCGTGTAGTGGTGTTTTCTTAGAAGCGGTAGCTAATAAAGAAAGTATCAACCCAATGGGCGCATACACCCTCAAGGTAGAGGCCATTAATAGAGGAACAAACAAAATCACGCTCTCTAAGATAACAACCGCTAGTGGGCTTATTTTATCTAGTAAGGAGATTGCCTTACCATCAAATGAAAGAGAAAACCTTGAACTAGAAGTAACTTCACAAAACAAGGTACCCTCTACCGCTTATTGGCTTAAATCTAAAGGTTCTTTAGGGATGTACAGCGCACCAAAGGATTTGATTGGATTACCACAAACACCGGCTGCAGAGCAAATTTCGTTTACTTTAAAGATAGATAATACTGCCCTACAGATACTCAAAGATGTTGTTTATAAATTTAATGACCCTGTAGATGGTGAAGTCTATAGGCCTTTTAATGTGCTTCCAAAAGTCTCTGCTAGTATTGCAGAAAAAGTACTGGTGTTTGCCGATGAAAACCCTCAAAAGATTGCCGTGCAAGTTAGGGCTGGAAAAGACAACCTGGAGGGCACTCTGCAGTTAAATGCTCCAAAGGGATGGGTTGTTTCTCCCCCGCAATTATTTACCCTCGAGCGTCAAGGAGAAACGAGCACCCTATGGTTTACAGTAACTCCGCCAAAAAATCAAAGCCAGGGGTATCTAAGACCTTTGATACAAATTGGAGACACTTATTACGACAAAGAATTAATTAATATAGATTATGATCATATACCTTACCAATCTGTGCTTTTACCAAGCAAAGCCAAGGTAGTAAGAATAAATATCGAAAAAAAAGGACAACATATTGGCTATATTCAAGGAGCTGGTGACGGCGTTGGGCAGAGCTTAGAGCAAATAGGATATAGTGTGACAAATCTTGATGTTACAGAAATTTCAGCCCAAAGCCTTAAAAAATATGATGCAGTTGTTGTTGGAGTTAGAGCCTACAATACTATTGCTGCACTAGCTTTTGCACAAAAAGAATTAAACAAATACGTACAGGCTGGAGGAACAATGGTGGTGCAATACAACACAAGTCATAGACTCGTTACAAAACAAGTAGCCCCATACGCATTATCACTCTCTAGAGACAGGGTTACAGATGAGTTTGCTCCTGTAACTATTTTAGACCCTAACCACCCTGTATTAAACAGCCCTAACAAAATAACACAGGTAGATTTTAAGGGCTGGGTACAAGAACGAGGGCTCTATTTTCCTAACAAATGGGCAGAGGAGTTTACCCCAATACTAGCAATGAATGATACAGGAGCTCCACAAACAAAAGGATCTCTTTTGGTGGCCCGCTACGGAAAAGGACACTACGTATATACAGGCCTTAGTTTCTTTAGAGAACTTCCTGCTGGCGTTGCAGGGGCTTACAGGTTATTTGCGAATATTATTTCTATAGGAAAATAGGATTTAAAAAACACATCATGGAAGAACAAAAAACCACTGTATCGAAACAAAAATTTGTGTGGACACAAAAATTTACACTTGTGCTTATAGTAAATGCCATCTATGTAGTACTCTTTTATTTATTAATGAAACACTTTGTATAAATGCAGCAGATAGATTGGTTTATCCTTATCGGGACATTGTTATTTATTGTGTTATATGGCACCTATAAATCTAGGGGTAGCAAAAATGTAACTCAGTACTTAAAAGGGGGAAGTGACTCCAGATGGTGGACCATTGGCCTTAGTGTAATGGCAACACAGGCAAGTGCTATTACTTTTCTATCTACACCAGGGCAAGCCTTTCATAGCGGGATGGGCTTTGTGCAGTTCTATTTTGGACTGCCAATTGCAATGGTTATTATCTGTTTGGTCTTTATACCCATATACCACAGGCTGAAGGTTTTTACTGCCTATGAGTATTTAGAAACTCGTTTTGACCTTAAAACACGTACCCTTACTGCTATCCTTTTTTTAATACAGCGCGGTTTGGCCGCAGGTATTACCATCTTTGCTCCTGCTATTATTTTATCTGCAGTACTGGGCTGGAATCTAGTGATGCTTAATATTATTATTGGGGTACTGGTTATTATATATACTGTAAGTGGCGGCACCAAGGCGGTGAGCGTTACTCAAAAACAACAAATGGCAATTATATTTGGAGGAATGTTTGTGGCATTTTTACTGATATTAAATTACCTGCCCTTAGACATCACATTTACCAAAGCTTTAGAGATTGCTGGTGCAAGCGGGAAAATGGAAATATTAGATTTCTCCTTTGATTTTAATAACAAGTACACTTTTTGGAGTGGTATTATTGGAGGTACGTTTCTTGCACTCTCCTATTTTGGTACAGATCAAAGCCAAGTGCAGCGCTATCTTAGCGGAAAATCTATGAAAGAAATGCAAATGGGCCTAATCTTTAATGGGCTTCTAAAAATACCAATGCAATTCTTTATTCTTTTGGTTGGAGTGATGGTTTTTGTGTTTTACCAATTCAATTCTTCTCCCCTACACTTTAATCCTAGCGCAGTAAACGATGTATTAAACTCTCCCTATGCAGTGCAATACCAAGACCTACAGGATAAAAAAAACACTCTAGAGATTGCCATCAAAGAGCAGCAATTAAACTATGCAGTGTTAGACAACCAAGGGCAAAAACAAACGGTGCTTTTAGATATTAAAGCATTGCAATCACAAGAAGATCAGCTAAGAATATCATCTAAAGAGTTGATAAAAAAAGCAAACCCAAAGGCAGAAACCAATGATAAAGATTATGTTTTTATACATTTTATTTTAAACAATCTTCCAAGAGGTCTAATTGGTTTACTATTGGCAGTTATCTTAAGCGCCGCAATGTCTTCAACAGCCTCAGAGCTTAATGCTCTAGGCTCTACAACTACCATAGACCTATATAGGCGCAACAATCAAGGAAGGAGTGACAAACACTACCTAATGGCCTCTAAAGGCTTTACGATGCTTTGGGGAATCATAGCTATTGGGGTTGCCTGTGTGGCCAATTTATTTGAAAACTTAATAGAGCTTGTAAATATAATAGGATCTATTTTCTACGGAAATGTACTTGGGATTTTCTTGCTTGCCTTTTTCTTTACCTACGTTAAGAGTAGGGCCGTGTTTATTGCCGCTATTATCACCCAAGGAATTATTGTATACATATGGTGGATTGACCTTATGCCTTATTTGTGGCTAAATGTTGTAGGAGCTACCCTAGTAATTGCAATTGCATTTATCTTGCAAGTTGTAAGCCTTGATAAAAACAAAGGTCTTGAAGTGTAAATAGAATACTAATAAAAAATCCCTTTCAATAACACAAGGTCATTGAAAGGGATTTTAGGTTTTAAAAAAGAGAGATTACTTAGCTCCCCATTGTTTTAAAGATTTTTTATTAAGGGCAACATAATCCATGTTTCCAGCTTCCTGAGCTTGAGCCATAGAAGCCTTTGCAGCTTTTATAGCGCCTTTAATATCCCCAGATTTTGCATAAATCAAAGACTGTTGTCTTTTGTACCAAAATGCAGTAGCATTTAAAGCTACAGCAGCGTCAATCCAAGTTTTTGCTTTATTAACATCTTTATCTGCCTCTAGGTAATACACAGCAGCGCTGTAATAATCTGCGGCGCTTGGTGTACCCATTACTTTATCTATACTGGCGCTTACCATTTTATCTGTCATTACATTAAAACCAACAGACACGTAGGTTTTATCCCAAATTATGGCAAGAGTAGCACCGTCAATCTTAATGTCATTTATAGCCATCGTGAAGGTTTCTACACTAGTTGGCATCTGGTAGGTTTTTGCAACAACTTTTGCAACAACTTTTGAAT
>Ga0302125_10000143_pt1 | contig 40143 bp, 32 predicted proteins | sample CB4_surface_MG_FD_203111 | JGI IMG/M metagenome (GOLD analysis project Ga0302125, IMG submission 203111) | Marine microbial communities from Western Arctic Ocean, Canada - CB4_surface | ecosystem: Environmental > Aquatic > Marine > Oceanic | place: Canada: Western Arctic Ocean | collected... | reverse complement strand
TTCTACTCTTTGGTATCGTCCTTCTTTACGGCATCGCAGGCAGTCCTGAGCTGATGGGCTCAAGTCGCGACTCACTCAACTACAACGAACTGGCTAACTTCATTACCCTGAACACTAACAATCTGATTGGTGTGGATAATATGATCGTGAAGATCGGTGCCTTACTCGTCGTCGCGGGTATCTGTTTCAAAATTGGCGCGGTGCCCTTCCAGATATGGGTGCCCGATGTCTATCAAGGCGCACCGACACCCGTTACTGCCTACCTCGCAGTTGCTTCCAAAGCGGCTGGGTTTATCGTTTTGATGCAGCTTTTGCACGGCCCCTTCATTAGTTTGAAAGAATTCCTCGTGCCCGTGCTGTCTGTCATCGCGGCGGCTACAATTATGTTCGGGAACGTAGCTGCGGTGACGCAGCGCAACGTCAAGCGCCTCATGGGGCTCTCAGGGATTGCGCATGCGGGCTACTTGCTTGTAGGAGTGATTGCTTCACTCTACGTCCCATGGGCGGTCTCTGCGGTGATCTTTTACCTTGTTACTTATCTACTGGCCACATTCGCCGTCTTCGGCGTGATGTCGCTCGCAGCGGATGCCGACGATGCCAACCAAGAGCTTGATCACTACGAAAATTTCGCCCGCAAGCGTCCTTTCCTTGGTGGCGTCTTGGTCTGTGGTCTCGGTTCCCTGGCAGGGATCCCTCCACTTGGTGGATTCATTGGTAAACTCTTCCTTTTTGTCGCCGCCTTCCAGGCTGGCCTCTACGGACTCTTGGGCATCTCGGTGCTTGGTGTGGTTATTTCGATCTACTATTACTTTGGCTGGATCCGCGAATGCTACTTTTCTGCACCCTCAAGCGAAGTGTTGGACGACGCTTCTGGCGTCGCAACACTAGCTGACCGAATTTTACTCGGCGCCCTGGTTGTCGCTACCGTCGTGATCGGTCTCTTGCCAGCTGCGCTACCGATTATTCGATAGGCATTTGTAGAGGTCAGGGATGGATATTCATCAGCTTGAGTGCGTTGACCCACAAACTCCATATGAACGTAACTAGTGAAAGCATCGCGCCATTCGAGATGCTCATGGCCTTGATTCTGTCGAAACGGCAAGCGCGAGCCCTGCAATTGGCTATACAATACTAAAAAACGCTACTTTTTTCTGTCCATATAATTGGATTTAACTATATTCTAAGAGTGTTGAAAAATTTCCTCTTTGCCATGACCTTCATGGGGTTGACCATGTATCTAGGCTACGTGCTCTATGAACGTAGTCAGCTTGAAGACGACGATGTCGCTGAGCAAAGGGACGACGATGTCGCTGAGCAAGAAGGCAGGGCTCTCAGCTTGCCAGATGATATGACCATTGTTCGTAAGGATGGCAGTTCCTTGGAAATTCGCCTCAAATATAGGACGGTGACGGAGATTCATTTCGAGCGAATCTCTGATGGCGAAACTTTTCAATTCAGCATTGATCAGCTCGATGAGACGACTCGGGAGCTGGTTGAACAGTATCCTGCCACTATGGGTTCTATTCCCAGTAGAGCAAGCGCGGTTGAAGATAACTACGTTCAGCAGCTGAGGGTAGCTATTGCTCGAATCGATGCTAATCTCCGTGATATGGAGATCAAATATGCCGCTTCTTCGAGTAAGACTGAACGTCGCACACTAAGAAATAAGGCGGAAGAAATGAATGCTGATCGCATGGAGCTAGAGGCTAAAATCGCCGAGCGGCAGTAAAGCGATGGGCCGTTCTTAGGAGAGGGTTGATCCCCCGATATAGTAAAAAATAGGTATTTTACAGAGGTCGGGAATGAATACTCATCAGTTCGAGCCCGTTGACAGACGAACCCTGCATGTATGGACTCTACTCATACTGTCCTGACTACCAAAAATGCGCCACCTTCTAATCGATGCCTATAATGTGATCTGTGCGACGGATTCACTGCGTGAGATCATGCAGGGTAAGCTCGACACCGCTCGCGATCGATTGGCCGAGATTGTTCGCAGCATTCATGATGCCGAAGCAGTGCATATCGCCCTCGTGCTGGACAGCCGCAACGACAAACTTGAAGTGGAGCATCCCTACAAAGTAAAGACTTTCGAATACCTCTACGCACCTGCCGCTTTGACTGCCGATGGAGTGATTGAACGCATGGTTGCCCGCGTAAAAAATCCCAACGACACGAGCGTAGTCAGCAATGACCGTATGGTTAGAGAGTCGGTCCGCGCCAACGGGGCCATCGCTCTGCGCCCCGAAGAGCTCTTCGAGTGGGCGAGGGGATGCGAATTACGGCTAGTTCAAGATACCCGCCGAAGAAATGCCGCGAATGCCAAGAATTTTAGAAACGGCTTGGATTTAGATTTGTAGCTAGTAAGTTCGGGGTTGGCAGGTGCATTGCACAAGACCAAGTGGATGTCAGCGTGTAAGAACTTCCACCTATATAGATTGGTTAGCTCTTGTTTTCTTTTTCGATTTCTGTGCGTTTGGGCTCACCTTGGTTTGAACTAGACTTCGTATTCGAGTAGTGGTTCGGGATCGATTACCTGTGTGTTGGGGAGACGCTTCTTGAGTTGAGCCTGAAACCAATCGCGTGCGTCTTGATCACCGTGGGTTAGGATGATGGTGCGGGCTTCCGTTTGCTCGACGTACTGGAGTAGTTCGCTGCGGTCGGCATGGCCGCTGAGGTCGAACTGATCGATGCTGGCACGGATTGGTGCGTTGTAGTCCAGCGCATCGAAAAAGAAGGTCGCCTCTTCGTCGTGAGATTCAAGGAGCTGCCCTCCTGGCGTGTCGGGGTCGCAGTAGCCGACAAAGCAGAGGCCATTGTTTGAATGGGGCAGGAGCGAGGCAGCAATCTTGTAAGAGGGGGTGTGCTCAACCATCATACCACTACTCACTAGGTAAATACCCTTCCGAGGGAGATCGCGTCCCGGACGCATGTTGAGGTCGACGGAGCGGACATCCATCTTTTCCAGTATCTTAATATCGAAATCGATTAAGTTGGTTTGCTTGCGAATTTTATCGAAGTGCTCACAGACCGCCATGCCTAGCCCAGCAGCGTGGATGGGTGACTTTGGCAAGCGGCCATCGTTGCGTGCTTCGTAAATTATTTTAAATAGCTCCTGCATGCGTCCGAGCGCAAATACAGGTATTAAGCAACTGCCGCCGCGCTCTAGGATCTCAGCAATCTGTTCGATCAGTTTATCGACCTCGGAGGCACGGGTCTTGCCCGGCTCGCGACCTTTGGCACCGCGGGTCGTCTCGAGGATGAGAGTGTCCAATTGGCCCGATGGCAGTTGAGCAGCTGGGAGGGTCCGTTGAGCGTCGAAGAGGACGTCGCCAGAGAAGACGATGCGCCGATGCTTGTAGATGAATTCGACGGCGGCGGCGCCCGCTACGTGTCCTGCCGGATGGAGGATCACTTCGATCTGGTCGCTGCCCTTGGTGTAGATTTCACTGCGCCCGAAGCGCTGAATGGTTAACTGCTTGCTAAATTGAACGACATCGCGGTGGAGAAAGAGTGGATACTCGGCAATGCCGTGCTCCTCTCGCTGGCGCTTCATCACGTTGATTGAGTTGCGCAGCATGCGTGGCGCGAGGGTGACATTGGGCGCGGTGGTGATGACGGGCGTCTTTGGGTATTGCGCCGTCACGATGGGCATGGAGCCGAGGTGATCGAGGTGGCAGTGAGTCAGAACGATTAGGTCGAGGTCTATCTTCTCAATGGGCTCAAAGTCAGGCAGAGCGTCATAACCAAGTTTCTTCGGATTGAGCCCAGAATCGATCAAGATATTGAAGCTACCGATTTGTACGAACATTGAGTTCGCACCGATCTCGCCGTGGCGGTTGAGGTCGATTAGCTTCATATTGTGTTCGTAAACGTAATCTTCATTTCAAATGTCGTTATATGGAAATGTGCGTAGGCTCTGCCTTTTTGTGGACTAGGAAAAGCACTAAATGATACGAAAACTTGCTGTTGCTAGGTTTAGAGGCATGTGAATTTTTATCAATTGCACACGTGGGGTGCGATTGTCCACAATGCTACATCTCCGAATGGCAAAACTCAACACAGCGACTCGCATTACCTGGATTGGTTTGTTTCTCAATCTGCTCTTGGGTTGTGTTAAAGTTGCGGGCGGTTGGTCGCTGCAGTCTAAAGCGCTCTTGGCGGATGGGGCGCATAGCTTACTGGATTTATTGACCGATATTGCCGTACTTGTCGGGCTATCTCTGGCGAGTAAACCTGAGGATGCAAACCACCTCTATGGGCACCACAAGTTTGCCAGTTTTGCCAAGCTCTTTGTTGGAGGCATGTTGTTGCTCTTCTCGGTCGGCTTGGTCGTGGCTGCTTTGTTTGACTTCCGGTCGGGGCTGAATGCCCCCAAGGCAGGGACTGCTGTGGTGCTTGCCTTGATTTCGTTGGTAATTAAAGAGGCCCTCTTTTGGTGGACGCGTGGAGTGGCGAAGCGTTTGAAATCGGATTTATTGATGGCCAATGCCTGGCACCACCGAATGGACAGCCTATCCTCTTTGGGCGTGGCGGTGGCCTTGATCGGGGTTTGGTTGGGCGGTAAGAGTTGGGCCTTTCTCGACGATGCAGTCACGCTAATGTTGGGCGGCTATTTGATTTTCGAGGCGACTAAGATCTTTCTACGTGCCTGCTCGGATCTGCTCGATGCCGCGCCTGAGCGAGCTATTATTGAGGATCTCCGTGAGCATATTTTGCCGACTCCTGGAGCGGTTGCTTATCACGATTTTCGCGTGCGTCGGGTAGGAGATCTCTATGAGGTAGATCTACACTTGCAGGTCGATCCCGAGATTACGGTGGAGGCTGGGCATGCCATCGCGCGAGCGGTGAAACGTAGCATGCGTGAAAAACATCCTGAAGTTTCCAAAGTGCTTGTGCATGTGGAACCCGCGAATAGAGAACATATTATGAATCGAGGGCTTCATGGGTCAGGGGACGCTGACGTTAAAATATCCAATCATTGAGAAATATAGCTTGTCTGTTCTTGGCTTACAGAATTGAAACGTAGTGCACGACGACCTCTCCACTAGTCACTTGAAGCGACTGCCTTTTTTTCCTCTATGAGCGATTTTTTGAAGCACGAATGCGGTATCGCGATGATCCGCCTTTTGAAGCCTTTATCCTACTACCAGGAAAAATACGATACGCCATTATATGGCTTTAATCAGCTGTTTTTGCTGATGGAAAAGCAGCATAATCGCGGGCAAGACGGCGCTGGGATTGGCTGTGTCAAGCTCGGTGTGGCACCAGGTGAGCCCTACATGGCACGCGAGCGTACGATCAAGGGCAACTCACTCTCACGCATTTTTAAGGGCCAGCTCAAGGCCTACCAAAAGATGGTTAATAAGGGTATCATACACCCCGAGTTTCCAGAAACGGTAAAAGATAAGTTTGGATTCGGTGGCGAAATATTGCTAGGGCATCTTCGCTATGGCACTTCGGGCGTCTATTCCTCGACCAGCTGTCACCCTTACGTGCGCCAGTCAAATTGGCCTACGAAGAATCTAATGTTGGCGGGTAATTTTACCATCACTAATGAGAAGGATCTGAATAACGACCTCATCAACCGTGGACAGCATCCGATCTTCGGCACTGACACGCAGGCTGTGCTTGAAGAGATCGGCTTCCACCTCGATGAGGCTCACGACGCGATTTACCATAAAATGCGCGACCAAAATGTGGAGGGTACGAGTATCCCTGGCATTATTAGCAAAGAGCTGGAACCTGTTCGCATCTTACAAAAGGCCGCGGCTAATTGGGACGGGGGCTTTGCCATCGCGGGGCTGATCGGTAACGGGGATAGTTTTGTGATGCGTGACCCGCAAGGGATCCGACCTTGCTACTACTTCCAGAACGACGAGGTGATCGCTTTCGCTTCAGAGCGCGTCGCATTAATGACGATCTTTGATCAGCCGATTGAGAATGTTTGTGAAGTCGAACCTGGCACGGCTACGGTTGTGAAGAGCGATGGTAAAATCTACTCTGAGCGCTACACCGAACCTAAGCCGATTACCCCCTGTTCCTTTGAGCGTATTTATTTCTCGCGCGGTAACGACGCCGATATCTATGCAGAGCGTAAGGCACTGGGTGGTGCTTTGCTTGAACAAGTGGTCAAAGCGATTGATAACAATTTTGCCGATAGCGTCTTCAGCTTCGTGCCTAACACCGCAGAGGTTGCTTATTACGGGTTGCTCGATTCTGTCCGGCTTCACCGTCGCCAAGAAGTGCGTGACCGTCTGCTCGAAGCCAATGAGGCTGGCACACTGGATAAAGAATTGATCGACGAACTAATCATGGGCAACTGGCCGCGCGGTGAAAAGATTGCCCACAAGGACATCAAATTGCGCACCTTTATCTCGCAAGAAGAAGGACGGGCCAAACTTGTTTCCCACGTCTATGATATTACCTACGGCGTCGTCAAAAAGAATGACTGCCTCGTCTGTATCGACGATTCCATCGTCCGCGGGACCACGCTGAAAGAGTCTATCCTCAAAATCTTAAGCCGCACCAAGCCGCGAAAGATCGTCGTTGCTTCCACTGCGCCGCAGATTCGCTATCCTGATTGCTACGGCATTGACATGTCGGAACTGGGTAAATTTATCGCCTTCAAAGCTACAGTTGAGTTGATTAAGGACGACGGTAACAACGATCTCATGCAAGATGTTTACCAAGACTGCATCGCGCAGGCTGATCTGCCTTCCAGTGAGATGGTGAATCACGTCAAGCGCCTTTACGATCGCTACACTGACGAGCAGATCTCCGCTAAAATAGCTGAACTCGTTTACCCCAAGAACGTGCATTGGGAGGGCGAGCTAGAGATCGTCTTCTTGCCCGTCGAGAAAATGCGTGCCGCGATTCCTGAGCACAATGGTGATTGGTATTTTACGGGCAACTATCCGACTCCTGGCGGCTTCGCGACAGTGAATAAGGCGTTTATTAATTACTTTGAGAATAAGGCCGGACGAGCCTATTGATCATGCAGGAGTCGTTGCCTCTGTTCCCTAGGCTGCTGCGCATGCCTTTCATGAGTAATGGAAGACTAAAATCTAGCTCGTTTACTCACTGATCGCTGCGATCACATCGTCCACCGAATCGGCACTTTTAATCTGCTTACGTAAGCGCTCTCTGCGGCAGTTCTTCGCGATCTCAGCTAGCGTAGCAAGGTGGCCTTCGGTATCGCCCTTCGGACTAATAATAAAGAAAACAAAGTCAATCGCCTCGTCCTGCCCAGGAATGCTAATTCCCTCTTTGAGCTGCGCGATGAAACAGATACGATAGTCGAGGTTTTCGCAATATACGTGTGGAATGGCGATGCCGTGACCGAGGAAGGCAGGGAAGACACGGCCTTGCTCCTCGAGGTCTTCGAGTATCTGTTTTTCGGAGCCCGAAGGTATGTGTCCGGCTGCAATTTTTACGAGTTCTCGATAGAGGCTTTCGATGTTTTCACATTCGGTATTGATAAAGCCACCGCTATGGAGCGCACGTAAGAGGAATCCCTCTGAGCGGCGCAGGCAGATCACCTCGTCTCCCTCTTTGACCATCGCTTTAAGTATGGCATCGTGCGGCACGGCTCTGAGTTGTTTTCCTCGGCGAATGAAGAGGGGATGCCAGTCGCCAGAAGCGAGGCTCTTGCCTTCCTCCCATTTAACAGTCTCAAAACTGCTCTCACCTTGTAATAGCTCGCTACCGATCACGGCGGGACGCGATAGATCTCCGAAGACGCCTTGACCAGTCAACTGGTCAGCCTCGGTCGGGCTATCGAGTGGAATCCAACCAAATACTTTTTCGTTATCAAGCTCCTTCGCCCAGCGCTGCATGAGAATTTGGTTCAGTTCGACATTATCGGTAAGCGCGAGCACGTATCCCGCGCCGAAGAGGGCTTGCTCATTTTCATAAAGTTTCTCTGCTTCCATACCGTCACGGTGTAGTGCGGGTAGGCCTTCTTTTTTTGCGAGCGCGATGTTGCGCGCATTGGTGTCGAGCAAGAGGACGTGTTGTTCATCCTTTCGCATCAGCTTGCGCGCCAACTCACGGCCAAAGTGGTGAGCGCCGATAACGACCCAGTCGTTCGGCGCAGGACGTTGTAGACCGAGTACTCTAGCGAAGATACCCGCCGAGAGTCCTTGGATCAGGACGGTCGCGCAGATTACTGAATAGACAAAAGACTCTAGTAGGGCGGGATCGCCCACTGGGTTTTCTTTGACGCTGAGACTTAAGGCAAAGAGTGATGCCATTGATGCGGCGACTACGCCGCGCGGAGCGACCCAGCTGAGTAGTGCCTTTTGCCGTAGGTTCAAGTCTGTCCCGAATGAGGACGCCGCGATGCTCAAAGGCCGAATGATGAGAATAACGGAAAAGAGTACCCAGCCGCCGCCCATTTTGAAGAAATCGATAAACTGTTGCAGCTCCAAACGAGCCACCAAAAGCAAGAAAAGCATACCGATGAGCAGATCGACGATCTCAGCCTTGAAGGCTTTAATTTCACGAAGCTGACGTGGTTTTTTGATGCCTACGATGAGACCAGCAATCGTCACGGAGAGCAGACCAGCTTCGGGTTTAATCAACTCGGTTGCTCCGAAAATGAGCATGGCACTGGCCAGCGCGAAGGCATTAACAATGTTATCCGGCACCCAGTTTTTCTTCATCACCCAATAGATTGAGTAGCCACCGATCAGACCGATGGCTGCACCGCTTGCCACACGAATCAAAAAGCTAGGAATAGCCACAGCGCCGCCGCCTTCGACCACCCACTCGTAACAAAGAATCGCAGTAAATACGCCGATTGTGTCGATTAATACCCCTTCCCAGTGAAGGATACTAGCCAACTTTTGTTTTACACGGATACGGCGCAGGAGCGGGACAATTACGGTCGGCCCCGTCACGATAATTAGGCTACCCATGAGTAGGGCAAATGCCGGCGAAGTATCAAAAACGATGTAAGCTGTCAGTGCAGAGCCGAGCCAAGTAATGAGCACGCCGACGGTCAGTAAGCGCTTAATCACGTTCGAGGTTTGCTTGAATTCCTTGAGGTCCAGCGTAAGTGCGCCCTCGAATAGAATTAGCCCTACCGCTAGTGAGACTATCATGGGTAGGAAATCGCCCAGCGCATTTGGGTCGAGCACACCCAGCCACTCTGGTCCCAGTGCAAAACCGCCGATTAGCAACAAGACAATGGTCGGCAAATGCAAGCGGCGCGAGAGAACCGTAAGCAGGCACCCGGCTCCGACTGCAAAACAGAGCGCCCAGAGGGCTCCTTGGGAATTACCCATAGCTAGGGTTTGAAAGGTGTCCATGAGAGAGAGTAAGCTTATTATTTCTTATTCTTAATTATACTCTTAACCCTAATCTCACTTTCGGAGTGGCAGGGGATTATGAGTAGAATCAAGAGTAGGATTAAGACAGACGAACTAGTCTAGTTTGTGGCACATGCCGAGCGCAGGCGAGACCTCGCTGGCTTTACCAATGATTTCCGCAGGTACGCCAGCAACACTAGTGTGTGGCGGCACATCTTTGAGTACTACGCTGCCCGCGCCCACTTTGGCACCTTCACCGATTTCGACATTACCTAGTATCTTAGCACCCGCACCGAGCAGTACGCCCGAGCGCACCTTCGGGTGACGGTCGCCACGGTCTTTACCCGTTCCACCTAAAGTAACTGCATGCAGGATCGATACGTCGCTTTCAACGACGGTTGTCTCACCCGCGACAAAACCAGTTGCGTGGTCGAGCAAAATGCCATGTCCGATCTGGGCTGCAGGATGGATGTCGACCGCGAAAGTTTCCGAGATGAGACTTTGAAGGTAGAGTGCAAACTCCGTACGCCCAGCATTCCACAGATAATGCGATACTCGGTAGCAGACTAATGCCTGTAGGCCTTTAAAGTAGAGGAGTGGCGTGAGCACATCTGGGCAGGCTGGGTCGCGCTCCTTCACCGCGATCATATCGCAAGCAATGTGTTGCAGGATCGTGGGCTGTTGCAGGAAGGCGTCCAAGAAAGTCTCATGGAGCACATCGATCGAGGCCGAGTGATTGACCAGTTTACGAGTCAAGCGGTAGGTGAGGCACTCGGCGAAGGAGTCACGTTCAAGCACGGTTTCATTAAGTAAAGTCTCCAAGGCAGGCTCACGCGCCACAATTTCTTTCGCGTGGAGACGAATCTCGCTCCAGTGAGCATCTAAGTCGATAGCTGTCATAGTAAAAAAAATATTAGCCGAGTACTGAATAAATGCCAACCAAAAGAACGAAAAGTGGCATCGAGTTCTTTCACTTAGTAGATTCCGTGCTTTCTGATTGATTCTCTGTTAGCTAGAGACAAATAATGCACATTTACTGCATTAAAATTATCAAATTATGGCAAAAGGAATACTTTTCTCTGGGCAAGGCGCCCAAACAGTCGGCATGGGGCGCTCGCTTTACGAAAATTCAAAGACTGCTAGGGCACTCTATGAGGAGGCCAACGAGGTGCTTGGCTGGGATTTAAAAAGTATCTGCTTCGACGGTCCCGACGAAACTTTGACCGAGACCAAGGTCTGTCAACCCGCACTTTATGTGCAGGGCTACGCGCTCTTTAGTATTTTAAAAGAACGCGGTAAGCTGAATGAGCTAAAGGCGGCTTGCGGCCTCAGCCTCGGCGAGCTTACTGCGCTGGCCGCAGCGGGCGTCTACGATTTTGCGACTGGCTTGCGCTTGGTGGCGGAGCGTGGTCGCCTCATGCAGCTGGCTTGTGATGCAACCAAGGGGGGCATGGCAGCCGTGATTGGTGGCACGCCCGAAGATGTGCAAACTTTCTGCGATGAGTTCGATATCGAGATCGCTAATTTAAATTGCCCTGGGCAGATCGTCATTTCGGGTGACAATACAAAAATAATCGAAGCTGTCGCCGCCTCTAAGGGACGCTTCAAACTTTGCAAGCCGCTCAATGTGGCGGGCGCTTATCACAGCTGCCTCATGAAATCGGCTCGGGATGCTTTTGCTGAGTTTATCAAAGACTTCGATTTCAAAGCTCCAGAGATCATTTGCTATACCAACGTCACGGGTGGTCAGATCAGTGATGCAGAAGCGATTAAGGAGGCGCTTGTCAGCCAAGTCGTCTCTTCAGTCCGCTTCGAGGATAACTTACGCAACATGGCTACGGATAACGGTCTCAACGAATTTTACGAGTGTGGTCCAGGCAAAGTGCTTGCTGGGTTCGCCAAGCGCATTGATCGCTCGCTTGTGGTCACGCCGATGTCTGAATTTGAGGAGATTCCAGAGTAAATGCTATTTTTCTCAAACCCTAGTACTCGTGCTGGTCGTTCCGATAGGGTCCAAGACATAAGCTTGTCGAATGGTGCGAGAATTAGCCTGATCGCTTTCGTAGATTCGGTCCCATCCCGCAAGCGTAAGCCCTTCATTCTATAATGCGTATCTATTTCATGGGTATCTGCGGTACGGCCATGGGTAATGCAGCGCTTCTTGTTAAAGAACAAGGCCATGAGGTGCTCGGTTGCGATGCAGCTGTCTATCCGCCGATGTCCGATGTGCTGGCCGATGCAGGCATTGCAGTGCTCGATGGCTTCGACGCGGCTCGTCTTGCTGCACTCAAGCCCGACCAGGTTGTGGTGGGCAACGCGATGAGTCGCGGTAATCCTGAGGTCGAGTGGCTGCTTGACCAGTCAGAGATTACTTTCATCTCCCTGCCTGAGCTTTTTCACGATACCGTTCTGCCGAAGCGCTGCCCTGTGGTCATCACGGGGACTCACGGCAAGACAACGACCTCGACCATTGCCGCCTACCTGCTCGAACGCTCAGGTGCTAAGCCCGGATGGTTGATCGGTGGCGTGCCCCACGATCTACCTGGCGGCGCAAAACTAGGAGAGGGCAAAGCTTTCGTAATTGAAGGTGACGAGTATGACTCGGCCTTCTTCGATAAGCGTAGTAAGTTTATCCACTACCGCCCGCAGATCGCGATACTCAACAATCTAGAGTTCGATCATGCCGACATCTTTCGAGATCTCGAAGATGTGCAACGCTCCTTCCGTCACTTCCTTCGTGTCATACCCGCTTCGGGCTACGCCTTGGTCAATGGTGACGATCCCAATATCGCCGCGCTCTTACCGGCACCTTGGACCCAAGTGGTTCGTGTGGGCGTGGGAGAGGACAACGATCTCCAAATTACAAACTTCCAAGATGCTCCTGAAGGTGCCCAGTTTGACCTTTTTTGGAAGGCCAAACATTGGGCACATGTCGCGTGGCCCTTACATGGTCTTTTTAATGCGCGCAACGCGGCCATGGCTGCGCTTTCTGCCGCTTTGGCTTCAGATCACCAGGATCCACGTGATTTTGACCTTTCAACCTTGGCTGACTTTCAAGGTGTTCGACGGCGCCAGGATGTGCTTCATTCGGATGATAGTTGGACGATTGTCGAAGACTTTGCGCATCATCCCACAGCGGTTGCAGGAGCGATCGAGGCACTTCGTGCCGCCTACCCAGATCGAAAGATGACAGTCTGCTTTGAGCCTCGTAGTAATACGGCTGCTAGCGCACGCTTCCAAGCTGAATTTCAAAAGGTACTCTCAGGCGCCGACCGCGTCTATTTCGGAGCGGTGCATCGAGCAAATAGTATGCATCCAGAGGAGCGACTGGATACATCTATGATGGCGAACTCGCTCCCCGACGCGAAGGCCTTTGATGACAATCAATCACTCCTCAAAACGCTTAAAATGGGTGTCAGTAATGAAGCTCATGGGCTCATCGTTTTTTTAACGAACGGTTCCTTCGATGGATTGCCGCATTCACTTGCAGCCACTTGCTCCAGCGTTCGCTAAATTCAAGTTACTATAGCGAGTCAACCTACTTGCCTAGCATCTTTATTGGTAAGATGTTTCACTCAATTTGATGGGATATTTGCGCTTTGCTACTTATGTCCTTAATAACGAGCTCGATTTGAGGCGTAGACTCTGACCAATTAATGTAGATCACGCCATAGCCGAGGCCAGTAAATACCTCGCCCACGCGGTGGCGGTTTGTTTCGCCAGGGAATCCATCCCAAGAGTGGGTTAGTCCGCTGGAAGTGATGTCGAGGAGGGGGAATTTGCCTGGCCAGTCTTGAAGTACCGAAATCTCATGGATGTGACGATCACCACTTAGTAATATAGTTGGGGTTTGTGTATCGGCGATCTCCTTTAGCAACCAAGCGCGCGTCTTTGGGTAGTCCGCCCATTTCTCCCATCGGTGTTCTTCGGAGATGATTTGAGTACCACTAACCAAGATGTGTAGATCGGCTTCGCTCTCGCGAAGAGTGGTTTCTAGCCAAGCGATCTGCCACTGACCGAGGAGGTCCGGCTCGTCGGTCTTTTGGCCGCTAGCAAAGTAGCGGTTATCGAGTAGGATGACTTTGGTCATTTTACCAATCGTGCCAAAGTCGTAGGCGCCGTAAAGGCCTTCGCGCTGCCAGCGCGGATCTCCAATGGGCACTTCCATGAAGGAGAGAGCGAGATCTCGGGTGATTTCTTTAAGCGCAAATTCCGCGCCTGCATTATTGCGTCCGTAGTCGTGGTCGTCCCAGGTACCGATGATAGGTGTTTCTTTGCGAAAGGCGGCATAGCCGGACTGGTTAAATTGCGCGGCGTAGCGCTTGGTCACCCATTCACGGTTAATTGTAAATTTCACCCTTTGCCCGTCAGGGCGCTCATGCCAATCGGCGTAGATGTTATCGCCCGCCCAGATCCAGAGGTCAGGATTCTCCTCGGCGATAACAGGCCAGAGCGGCTGGGGTAATTCGTCGCGGTTGCAGGAACCGAATGCGATCACTTCGAGAGGCTTTGCGAAGTCATCAGGAAATTTAGCCGACGCGCCCTGAAATCCGCTCACTAGTATGAATGATGTTAAAATAAAGGAGCTTATTCGCATACGACAAAAATGTTTAAGTCATTGAAGTTTGCAAGCCTAGGTGAATCAAGGATCCCTCTCCAAAAAAGAGTTTTGAGTCTAGGCGGGGCATAAGTTGGATTGACAAGGCCTCCGCTGATTCCGTCAATCGAAAGTCTAATGAGTGAAGCAAAGCCAGTTATTCTCACTTGCGCCCAACCGACCGGTCAATTGACGATCGGCAACTATCTCGGTGCGGTCAAGAATTGGGCGACCATGCTCGATGATTACGAGTGCTACTTTGGTGTCGTCGACATGCACGCGATCACGGTGAAATACTCGCCCGCTGAGCTGCGCAAAAATACGCTTTCTTGCGTCGCCCAATACATTGCCTGTGGGCTCGATCCAGAGCGTTCTAATATTTTTGTGCAGTCACACGTCATCGGTCACACCGAGTTGGCTTGGTTGCTCAGTTGCATTACTCCGATCGGTGATTTGCAGCGTATGACCCAGTTTAAAGAAAAAGCAGCTAAGCTCGGTTTTAAGGCAGGGGAGGATAACGACCTTAAGTTCACTCATGATGGTGCTCGTGCCGGTGCCTCGGTGAATTCAGGACTGCTTATGTATCCCGTCCTCATGGCTGCTGACATTTTGCTTTATAATGCCGACGCCGTGCCCGTGGGTAACGACCAGCGCCAGCACTTAGAATTATGCCGCGATCTAGCGCAGCGTTTTAACCACACCTATTCAGATACCTTCACGATTCCGAAGCCATTTATTCCAAAGCAGGGAGCTCGTGTCATGGCGCTGCAAGACCCAGAGCGCAAGATGTCGAAGAGCGACGAAAACCAAAGCTCGACTCTTTACATTCTCGACGAGCCATCTGTCTTGAAGAAAAAGATTATGAGTGCGGTGACGGACTCAAGCAGTGAAATTGTGGCGAGTGACGATAAGCCAGGCGTCTCTAATTTGCTCCAGATTTACTCCACGATGAGTGGACGCACTGTCGCCGACATTGAAGTATCACTAAAGGGCGATGGCTACGGAACTTTAAAAAAGGAAGTCGCTGATGCTGTGATTTCCGTGTTCGAACCTGTGCAGGCGAAATACAAAGACTTGATTGACGATAAGTCCTACTTGGAAGGCGTGCTCCAATCGGGCGCGGATGCCGCTCAGAAGCGAGCCTACAAAGTGCTGGGTAAAGTTTATCGTAAGGCTGGCTTCGTCGAGCGGCCACGATAGATGGAGAGACGCGCACTGCGCGTCCGCCAAGACCGGGTCTCTGGCGACTTCTTTAGGACAAGCGAAGCGTTCTGAGGGCATTTCATGGGTCCCTTCATTATACTTACCTTTTCAGTTGAGATTCTGGCGTGTTAAGCGAGTGTAGTCTCAGTGATGACACCCTCTACATTTGATTTTGCCCGAGTCCGCGCCGACTTTCCCATTCTCTCAACCGAGGTGCGGGGTAAACCTTTGACCTTCTTGGATAACGGAGCCACATCGCAAAAGCCCACTTCCGTGATCGAAGCCATCGACCGCTACTACCGCACGGAGAATTCCAACATCCATCGCGGCCTTCACTATCTCAGCGAGCAAGCGACGGACGCCTACGAGTCTGCTCGCGCCAAAACTGCCAAGTTTATTGGCGCACCTGATCAAGACGAAATTATCTTTGTGCGCGGTGCCACGGAGGGGATCAATCTTATCGCGCATGGTTTTGTGGAAACTCAACTCTCCGCTGGCGACGAGATTCTCATCACCCACATGGAACACCACGCGAATATTGTGCCATGGCAAATTGCTGCTGAAAAAACGGGTGCTATTCTTAAGGTCGTTCCCGTGCTCGATTCTGGCGATCTCGACATGGAAGCCTACGCCGCGCTCCTTTCGGATAAGACCAAACTTGTTAGCGTCGTGCACATCTCTAATTCTCTCGGCACAATAAATCCCGTTAGAGAAATCATAGACCAAGCCCATGCGCGCGACATCCCCGTATTACTTGACGGCTGTCAGTCCGTGCCCCACATGCCCGTCGATATGGCTGAAATCGACTGCGACTTCTTTGTTTTTTCAGCCCACAAGGTCTTTGCGTCTACTGGCGTTGGTGTGCTATGGGGGAAACGAGAGTGGCTCGAAAAGTTTCCTCCTTATCAGAGCGGTGGCGACATGATTGAGCGCGTCGATTTCGACGGCACTACTTACAAAGGCATCCCTGGGAAATTCGAAGCAGGCACCCCGCACATCGAGGGTGTGATCAGTCTTTCTGCTGCCATCGACTATGTATGGAGCCTAGACCGGGCGGGTGCACTCGCCCATGAAAACGCCCTGCTCAAGGATGCGACCGCAAAGCTCTCAGCGATTGACGGTCTACGCATTATTGGCACCTCGGCGGACAAAGCCTCCATCCTTTCCTTCGTGATCGACGAGATCCACCCGCATGACATCGGGACATTTCTCGATGCCGATGGCGTGGCGGTGCGCGCCGGACACCACTGCACTCAACCGCTACTTAAGCGTTTCGGCGTGCCTGCCACAGCACGTGCCTCATTCGCTTTCTACAATGACTTTGAGGACGTGGATCGCTTGGTGACTGCAGTGACTAAGATGCAGCGTTTCTTCGCTTAATCTATTTCGCATGGGTGAGACCCTCACCCCAAGCGCAGCATCTCGTCAAAGTCTTCCCCGTATCGTAGTGATCGAGGGCAGTCGCCTACCCATTATTTTTTTAAATGTACATCCCCGAAGAACTCCAGCACTACGCTGCTCGCCTCGGTGAAGCCGAGTTTACCGCGCGCATGGCGGCGGAGCAAGGTATGCGAGAGTGTCGCGGGGCAAGGCAGGGTAAAGGTCTTTTTCGTTTAGAAAATAAAATCGATCTTTACGGTTTGATCAAATTTTGCCTAAAGCTTAGCGGTTTCTGGAATCGTGCTGTCCGAAATTATTTCGATATCCAAGTCGTACGTAACGAAGTGCGATTGAAAAACCTTCCGCCTGAATTCGATGGATACACCATCCTTCAACTGAGCGATCTGCACGCGGACTTGCATCCCGACTTCCCTGCGCGAGTTAAAGAAATCATTGCCCCTTTGGATTATGATTGCCTTGTCCTGACGGGGGACTTCCGCACTTGCACCTTTGGCGAACATTCCGGTGCGACCGTAGCAACGATTGATATCCTAGCCGAGGTCGAGCAGCCAAAATTTGCTATCCTTGGTAATCACGACTCGTTGGCTAAAGTCCCAGCGATGGAAGGAGCGGGGATCCGCTTCCTACTCAACGAACACATTATGCTCCGTCGAGGCGAAGCCGAACTTTGTCTCATAGGTATCGACGATCCCAACTTTTATAAAACTCACAATCTCGAGCGCGCCCTAGACGGTGCACCGTCGGATGTGACAAAGGTATTACTGTCACACTCCCCGCAAATCTATAGGGTAGCCGTAGAGGAGGGCATCGACTTACTCATAGCTGGCCATACTCACGGCGGTCAGATCTGCCTCCCCGGTGGCTATCTGATCATGCACGACGGCAGCGCACCACGCCGTGTCTTATCCGGAGCTTGGCGGGATGGAAACCTCCAGGGTTACACCAGTCGAGGTACTGGCGGGAGTGGTCTCCCCGTGCGATTGAACTGCCCCGCTGAAGTGACTTTGCACACCCTGCGCCGAGGATAGGCTCGGATTCTCGCAAATACCGGTGGGCTATCGCTGCGCAAGGTAGATGGATTTTAATTAGGCTTTGTCCATCCTAAGTAAGATTCCAAATCATTGACCTTTACGTAATCTCTGCCTTTTATCGCGCTCTATGGCTGGCTTTGACGAAAACATTGTGCGTGAGTATTTTGAACTGAATGGGTTCTTTGTGCGACAGTTACGTAAGTATCTTGTTCAATCACGAAAGAAGCGAGCTGATGAGGAGATTGATCTAGTTGTCTATAATCCAAACGCTCCGATTGATGGTGTGCCCGCGGGCTTCCAACTTTTTTCGGCAGATATGGCGAAGATTCGTCGCGCCATTGTAGTGGTTAAGGCGTGGCATACCTCGCGCTTCACACCAGCTATGCTTAAGAGCAGTTCGCGGGTCTTTGATTTCTTAAAAAAGGAGGTGCTCAATAAGGCAGAGACTTACTTCAGCTTCGACGAGGGCGAGGTCGATCCTGAGGTTGTGGGTTCAGGCGGATTCACTAAGATTCTGGTGTTGCCCAGCCTCCCGACGAGTGACCCTCAGCGCACCGAAAGTATTGAGCTCCTGAAAGAGCAGGGGGTCGATGGCATCATAACTTTTAGCACGATTCTGGAAAATCTATTGCGTAATGTAGAGGTCAATCACAGCTACCAAAAGTCAGACCTGCTCCAGATGATGCGGATTCTGAAGATCTATGACATGGTCAAAGAGCCGCAGATGAATCTGTTTGGTGAATGAGTATTGTTTAATTAGGTGAGTCTAGTCTATGCGCGCTCGGCACGCTTGCACGCTACATTTCAAGTCCCCGTCGCAGATTGACAATCTGCACACTCCGTGAGTTTGTTTAACTATGGTAGTTCACCCAACAGCGATCGTCGATTTATCGGCGCAAATAGGTGCAGGCTCTACAGTCGGTGCGGGCGCGTTGATCGAAGCAGATGTCCAAATCGGGCGCGACTGCCAGATTGAGGCTTATGCGATCATTCGTAAGCACGCGAGGCTTGGTGACGCGGTGAAGGTAGATTCTTTTGCAGTAATTAGCGGCGACCCTCAGGCCCTGGGCTTCGATCCAATTACGGTGAGCCATGTCGAGATCGGCGACCGAACGGTCATACGTGAGGCGGTGACGGTTAACCGTGCAAGTGTAGCTGGTTCCAAGACAGTTATCGGGGAAGATTGCTTCCTTATGGCGAACTCTCATGTGGCCCATGACTGTGTATTGGAGGACGGGGTGATTCTTGCCAACAATGCGATGATAGCGGGGCACGTTAGCATTGGCGAAAAGGCTTTCGTCGGGGGTGGCGTTGGAATTCACCAGTTTTGCCGAATCGGTGCCTATTGTATGATCGGGGCGAATGCCATGATGACAGCGGATGTACCCCCTTACGTAATGGCAGCTGAGCGTAGCGAAGCGCATGGGCTGAATCTGGTCGGCTTGCGGCGTGGTCAGTTTGAACCGTGCGAGATTAAAGACCTCAAGCGCTGCTACCGGGCGGTCTTTTTTGGGGGAGGAAATTTGAAAATGAAAGCCGACGCGGCTGCTCGCGAACACGAGTTTGGCTCGACGGCTCCGGGCGCCCATTTCCTCAAATTTTTCGAGACTGGCAAGCGAGGCTTTATCCAATCGACGCGTGATTAAATTGAACTCCAGTCTACCTCTGGCCATTACATGTGGCGATCCTGCAGGAGTCGGTCTTGAGGTGATCGAATCAGTTCTGCGCGAGGATTCACTGTGCGCTGACGATTGCCTTCTGATAGGTCCGGAGCAGTGGGCGTCTTCAGTCAGCAAGCTTTATGGATTGAATTATGAAGCAGTCGGTAATCCGGATTACACACCCCAGTCAGGCGTCCCTTCTACTGAGGGGGCTCGCCTCGCTTTAGAGGCAATGGAGTGTGCGGCAGCAGGCTGTCGCGAAGGTCGATTCCGAGGTGTCGTGACGGGGCCTGTGAGTAAGCATTGGCTGCAACAAGTGGGCTTCAACTTTCCGGGGCAGACCGAATTTTTTGCGAAAGCTTGGGGTGGCGATCCTACGATGGCCTTTATCGGAGAAGAACTACGTGTCGTTCTGGCGACTTGGCATATTCCACTACGCGAGGTTGCTGAGTCACTGGATGCAGTCACTCTCGAGAAAGCAGTCCACCGTGCGTATCATCTCGCTGTGCAACTAGGAGTGGAGGCACCACGCATCGGCGTCTGTGGAATCAATCCGCACGCAGGGGAAGGCGGTATTTTGGGTAAAGAAGAACTCGAAGTGCTCGATCCTGCGCTCGACCGTCTGCGCGAGAAAATTCCAGGTTTGTCTTCATGTTTACCGGGTGACACCGTCTTTCACCGCCAACGCCAAGGCGACTTCGACGTGGTGGTGGCCGCCTATCACGATCAAGCGCTCGCGGCTGTCAAGACGCTCGAGTTCGACTCCGCGGTGAACCTCACGCTCGGTTTGCCCTACGTGCGCACCAGTCCAGATCATGGCACTGCATTCGATCTAGCGGGGCAGGGTAAAGCCAATCCTGCAAGCTTTGCCGCTGCGCTCAAAGTGGCGCGCGAGTTAACAATTCAAGACACCTCTGCTTGACGCGCACTCTGTTTTAGATACCGATCTAACTGCAATGGTTAATACTCTCGAAGCACCCGAAGGCGTGCGCTTAGGTAATGAAAAGCTGGTTTTGGTTTCAGCTGCAGCCGGCACGAAGCTGTCCTCGCTGGTCGAACGAGAGGAAAAGGGAGATTACTTGCGGGTCAAAATTACTGGCGGCGGGTGTAATGGTCTCAGCTACAAAATGAAGTTTGTCGGTGATCCGAAGCGGGGTGACATCTTAGTGCGCTCGTCGGGTGCCCAGATTTTGGTCGATACCAAGAGCGCCCTTTACCTACGAGGCACACACCTCGACTATTCCGACAAAATGGTGGGTGGTGGCTTTAAGTTTAGTAACCCAAACGCTAAGTCGAGCTGCAGTTGCGGCGAAAGCTTCAGTATTTAGGGTTGAAACACAGTTACGATGGCTTAAACGTAGTTACTTCGTAGATATTACTCATAACTAATTCATGCCAAAATACCCGAACTCTCGCGGCAAATACCAGAACCGTAACCGTGGCCCTAAAGGCCTTAGAAGAAATGATCGCATTCGCGCAGTAGAAGTCCGCGTGATAGGCCCCGAGGGAACTAATCTCGGTGTGATGCCGCCTCGCAAGGCGCTCGAACTAGCGAAAAAGGTAGGGCTTGATTTGATTGAACTGTCTCCCTCAGCGCGTCCACCGGTCTGCCGTATCCTAGACTTTGGCAAGTATCTTTACGAAGAGAGCAAGAAAGCTAAGGAGACGAAGCAGGCCACCACCAAGTTAAAGGAAGTCAAATTCCGTGTCGGTATTGGTGAGCACGACTTTGTGACCAAGCTGCGCCGTGCAGAAGGTTTTCTCGACCATGGAAATAAGGTAAAGCTTACGCTTCAATTCCGGGGTCGCGAAAACGAGCACCGCCAACTCGGTTTTGAGCGTGTGAAACTGGCCGCGAAGGAACTCGAAGGCGTTGCTTCTGCTGATTCTGATCCAAGACTTGTGGGCCGTCAGGTCACCCAGATACTTTCCCCCCTCCCTGAGGCGAAGCGCGTCTTGAAATTCAACAAGCCCGATCATCAACTGGAAGATCATGAGGATCACGAAGAAGAAGATGTCGAGGATGTCGAAGATGTCGAGGATGTCGAAGAGCACGAAAAGGAAGAGGCCCAGCCCTAGTTTTATCCTGGGTTTGAAAGCTTGAGTTATGTGGGTCGGGGCACTTCAGCGAAGTCTTATCCGATTCAAATTATTTTACTCACTCAATTCGCTAGTACGACTGTGCAGGTGCTTGTCTCAGAAGAACTTTCCCTTTCATTTTCTTTTAGGCTCTGGTGAAATTGAGGGACGCGATCTCGCTGGTCCGCGATCCGACTTACAAGGTCAAAAGTGTTTTTTTGCATCTAAGAGACTGATACTTATTGGGTGCTTCCTGGTAATCACTCCATCAATGACTACCGCTCAGCGTGTGGAAATTCAGCACGACGGGCGCAGCTATATCGATCTAGCGACCGCAGGTGGACGACTCGGAATGAAGGCGTATTGGTTGAGCGGCAATAAGACCTTTCGTCTCCGTAGCCAGTGGACAAATATTGATATCGGTAAGGGCAAGCGCATCCTTTATTTAAATAGCATACCTATATACATAGGCTTTCCAACGATTGAGTCGAGCAGTCGGCTTTACATGGCTAAGGCAGACTACCAACACGTCCTTCAGCCCATCCTCACGCCGCAGGCATTTCCTAAAAAGCCTGCACTTCGACGTATCATCATTGACGCGGGGCATGGAGGCAGAGATGGCGGTGCAAAGAACGATGCTTACCGACTCCACGAAAAGGACCTTACGCTCGATGTGTCCCGACGACTCAAATCTATGTTAGAACGCAAAGGCTACGAGGTTGTCATGACTCGTGATAGCGATGTCTTTATACCACTTGAACGCCGGCCGCAGATTGCCAATCGGGCGAAGGGCGACCTCTTTATCAGTATTCACTTTAACGCCGCTGCTCGAACTACCGCGGAGGGCTATGAAACTTTTGCGCTCACGCCGCAGTATCAGGCCTCTTCGAAATATTCCGAGCCTGGGCGTGGTGATAGCCGTCGTTACGATGGTAATGATCAAGATCCGTGGAATACCCTGCTCGGTTACCATGTGCAGCGCTCACTGGTGCAGACTATGGGCGGCACCGATCGCGGACTAAAGCGGGCTCGTTTTCTAGTGCTCAAACATCTGGACTGCCCTGGAGTGTTACTAGAACTCGGATTCGTTTCCAATCCTGGGACGGCACATAAGGTGCGTTCCGCTACCTTTCGACAATCGCTTGCCCAAAGCCTCTACGATGGCATTATACAATACCACAACCGCCTACAACGGATCCCGTAGTGTATGTTTAATTTTAATAGATATTCCAGAGAGCTCTTTTCCTTCCTGAAGGAAGGGTGGTCCGTTTGCCTGACCGTTGCGGGTTATGCGCTTTTATACGTAAGCTTCACCATTAGTCTACCAGCCCAGACCGACGCAGCATTGGCTAAGGAGATGGTCATCGTCGTCAATCGAAACGATCCTGACTCGCTATTCATAGGTCAGTACTACGCCCGTCAGCGCGGTATCCCCGAATCACGCATCGTGCAGCTCAGTGCGCCTATCAAAGAGACCATTACCATCGCAGAGTATGCGAAGACTGTGGCCAACCCATTGCTCAATGCTTTGATCGAAAATAAATGGGTCAAAGGTGTTAAAGACCGCTCAAAAGACGCCTATGGACGGGAGCGTCTTTCCGTTTCGATCCACAACATTCCATTCGTCGTTTTGATCAAAGGCGTGCCTCTGCGCATTGCCAACGACCCGCTGCTGCTTGAAGAAAGCACCGCAAATTTGTCCGCACAGTTCCGGGTCAACAACGGCTCGGTCGATGGGGAAATTGCGCTCCTTCTCGCGCCCCCTCAGACCTCGATGACGGCGCTAGTCCCGAATCCATACTTTGAAAAAAGTAGTATATCGTCGACCGATGCGAACCGCTTACTCCGTGTTACCCGCTTGGATGGGCCGACCAAGGCAAATGTGATAAATCTAATCGACCGCACACTTGAAGCCGAGGAAATCGGGCTCATGGGGCGTGCCTATATAGATACAGGTGGTCCTCATGCAAAGGGGGACGAGTGGATCCGCGCGGCTGGTGCCATTGCCGAAGCGGCATTTTTTGATATTGATTACGAGACGAGCAAGCGCGCCATGAATCACCGCGATCGACTCGATGCGCCAGCGATCTACATGGGCTGGTATCGCCCGCATGCTCAGGCGCAGTGGCGTTCGCCACGCTGGCCGGTGCCGCCCGGTGCTATCGGCTTTCACCTACACAGCTTCTCGGGGACCTCTGTGCGCAGCACTAAGACTTGGCTTGGTGCATTCGTTGCCCAAGGTTACTGCGCGACTGTGGGTAATGTCTACGAACCTTACCTCGAGTACACGCACCGCCCGCAAGTCTTGTTGGCTCACCTGATGAGTGGGGGTAACTTTGGTGAGGCCGTTGCCATGAGTACGCCTTCACTTAGCTGGCAAAGCGTGGCGATCGGTGATCCGCTCTATCGTCCCTTCAAAGTGAGTCTAGCTGAGCAATTGAAATCTTCCGAAGGGTCGACCTTCACCGCCTACGCGAGTATCCGTGAAATCAATCGCATGCTTGCGGAGGAGGGTAGCGAGTCAGCGATCGCATATGCCCGATCTAAGTTCATATCACAGCCTTCACTCGCCTTGGCTTATCGACTTGCACAGCTTTACGCAAACGATGCTAAGGACCGCGAAGCAGTCGAAGTTCTGAAGATTATCCGCTTTATAACCAGGTTCTCGCCAGACGATTTCGTTCTCGTGCAGAAAATCGCCAACTTTCTCCACAAACTTGATGAGGGTGAGATGGCCTTTAATATTTATAAAAACTTACTCGAAGAACGCGACCTAGATAAGCAGTTAAAAATCTCACTTCATGAAGGCGGCGCACGCATTGCAGCTGCCCAAAATGAGCCCGTCATTGCTTCACGCTGGGATCTAGAAGCGCGTAAGCTCAAGTCGCCTCCGACTCCTAAACCTACCAATAGCAAATAGGGCACGGAAACACTGATTGCCATCAGCGGTCTAAAGACTCTTCAGAATTTGCTCAGCAATCCTCTGGCTACTGCCGCGGTTAAGCTTATGCCATTCTAGTCCCGCTTTCTGCATGCTAAATCGAGATGATGGATCCTTCGCCAGCTTGAGCACTTCAGACCTCAGCTCGTCGGCATGCTCGACAGTTATAGCTGCACCCGCGCGGATGAGTGACTTAGCGACATCTCTAAAGTTATTCATGTTCGATCCCATCAAGACTGGGACGCCGAGCCCAGCCGCTTCAATGGGTGTTTGACCACCTTCGTTGGGAGCAAGGCTTTTACCGATGAATGCGAGATCAGCTGTCTGCGAGAGATGTGCTAACTCGCCCGTCGTATCCGCGAGATGGATACCTAAATTTTCGGGCACTTCACCCCCTGTGGAACGCTGATACCACGAAAGGTCCTGCGTCTTGAGTAGTTGGAGGAGTTCGGGCGCACGTTCCACATGGCGAGGCACAAGCAGTAATCGGCAATCGATACCCGCAGCAATCACTGCGCGTTGTGCATCCAAGAGTGCAATTTCTTCACCCGCCCAAGTCGATGAACCTAACAGAATAAAAACCTTTTTATCTCCAGCCGCAAATCCGAGGTCCTCTCTAAGGGTAGTTCGCGCTTCCTCGGTGCAGCGCTCGCCGATCGCCACGTCGAACTTGATACTGCCAGTCGAGTGTATGCGCTCGGCCGGGCAGCCAAGTTCAAGCAGACGAGCGTGGTCGAGTTCACTTGCTGCGTAGATGCCACGAAACTTTTTCAGCATGCGCCGAGCCAGAGTGGGGACTTGTTGGTAGCGCCTAAAGCTGCTGTCAGAGATCCGTGCGTTGACTAGGTGGGCGGGTATTTTACGCTTCCTAGCTTGGTGTAAGTGTTCTGGCCAGAGTTCACTCTCAGTCAGTATGACCGCACTGGGCTGGATACGATTCCAAGTAGCTCGGCTAAAAAGCCAAAAATCGAGAGGGAAGATGCCGATATTCTTGACGGTTTCCGCGTAACGCTTTCGCGCTTCTGAGTAGCCAGTGCTAGTCGTCGTCGTCAGCACGATCTCGACATTTGGATCTTTTTGCAGGGCATCGATGAGTGGACCAATCGCGAGCACCTCACCCACACTGACCGCCTGCAGCCAAATGCGCTTTTTTCCCGCCGCGACTGGCTCTAAGCGATGGAACCGACCAAAGCGATGCTGGAAGCTCTTCGCATAGCCGCCGCGACGCCACATCCGAAGAATGTAGTAGGGGAGCGCGATCAGAAGCCCTGGTAAATAAAGCAGTCGGTAGAACCAAATCATGAGCACTAGATATGACTCTCCTTGGACCTTTATTGAAAGGATAAAAAGGCCGTGCCTTTACTCCGTTCAGTAGAGGTCACCCCAGAAGAAAGGCCGCTTCGGCTTGCAGAAGTCCGATCTACCGACAGTTTTGAGGCGTGGATCCATTAACTCAAGCGAGCATCGGTGCGGCAGCCGCAGCCATCGTATGCCGTAAAGCAGAGACGAGGCATGCACTCTTGCTCGGAGCTCTGGCGGGGGCCGCGCCAGATTTGGATGTGCTCATCCGCTCTGAAACTGATCCTCTGCTCTCACTACAATATCATCGCCACTTTACCCACGCCCTGCTCATTGCGCCCCTAATCGGTCTGCTAGTAGCGGCACTATTCAAGGGACTCTTTTTTTGGAAACACTACCCGTATCGACGTTTGGCTCTGTTTGGCATGATGGGCGCAATCACGCATGGGCTGATCGATGCCTGCACGAGCTATGGCACATTACTCTATTGGCCGATCAGCCATCACCGGGAGTCTTGGGATATTATCTCGATTATTGATCCGATCTTCACCTTGCCACTGACTTTACTCACCTTGATCGCCTTTATTTTTCGACGACCGCGCTTTGCGCAATTCGCAGTCGCGCTATGTCTTATTTATCTGAGCTTAGGCATCTACCAAAGAGGGCAGGCGACACAGATCGCAGCGCAGATCGCGGATGAGCGAGACCACAGGCCCGAAGAGCTGTCAGTGCGTCCGTCTTTGGCCAACATTCTGCTTTGGCGCATCGTTTATCGTGCCGGCGATCAGTATTACGTTGATGCCGTGCGGACCACGCCCTTTTCAGAGCCGAAGCAATACCCAGGAAGCATCGTCCATGCCTTCAGCGAAGCGTCGGCTCAGATGATAGCGCCCGAAGATTCAGTATTGGCCTATGATATCGAGCGATTTCGATTCTTTTCCCAAGGCTACCTCTATCGCTATTCAGATGAGGTAAATGTGGTCGGAGACTTACGCTACGCAATGTTCCCAGATTCGATCAAGCCGCTCTGGGGTATCCGTATGAATCCAGCGGCTCCAGAAGATCATGTATCGATGGAATATTTCCGGGACCCCTCACAACGGGGTTTTGATCGCCTGTGGCGTATGATCCGAGGCGAATCAGTTGATCCACTTGATTAGAGACAGATTTGTCGACTTTTATATTATTTTAAATGGCGGAGAGGGAGGGATTCGAATCCTCTTTTTGGCAATAATGAAGTTACTGTATAAGCGGGATACCGCTTAAACACTACAAGTTGCTTTGCGACGAGTTGACAATAATTGCAAACAAGTGAAGCCAGTTAGGCAATAATTTGACAATAATTTGAGACCCTATCGAGACGGGGGGCGGGGGATCGCTTAGGTGGTCTCTTGATGATGTGTATATACATCAAGTGCCTCCTAAAAAATTATTATTCAACTGCTCGAAGCCTAAAGAAACATTTACTGCCGTGTGAATCAACAGAAAGCGAATGTTGCCAAACCTCTGAAGTAGCATCACTAGACAGTAATTGTGGCGCCGATGTAACTGGGGACCAGTCATCTGAATTTAAGCTTAATGACTCCTCAAGAACCAGTGATATAGACATATCATTTATGCGTTTGCCGTATGATACTACAAGGTGCTGGGAGCCATCGACATTTTGCATATTCATATCATCATACCAAATAGTATTCGATACTGTCGGGTCCTGATTGAGAGCGAATTCTAGTAAATTAGATAAGCCATCACTATCAGGGTCACTTAAATTACCAGAGATTTCATCTTCAGATAAATCGGAGCCAGTGAAATATGACATTTTCCAAGTCTCTAGTTGGGTGCGCACTGATATGTTAGCTACGCCGCTTGTCACACTTCCAGAAGAATTGGAAACGGTTACAGTATAGTCTCCAGAGTCAGACAAGGTTACACTATTTATAACTAAAGACGTGGAATTACTATTAGCTATATTTTGTCCATCTTTTTTCCACAAATAGGTGAGGCCAGTGCCACTTGCAGTAACAGATAAGACAGCAGATTCACCAGCATTAAGCACAGTGCTACTTGGGTTAGATGTTATCGCTGGAATAGGAGGAGGTGTGTATTGTCCAATAAATATTGGATTGCTGTTAACTGTTCCAGAGGAGTTAGAAACGACTAAACGATAGTAGCCAAAATTAAATTTTCTTTGCCCATTAATGTCAGTACCTATAGAGGCTAATGAAAGAGTGCTACTATTTGCTCCGTTGTATCGATTGTTCCAACCAAAATATGGGTCTATGTTGGCCATGTTAGTGCTACTATTACCTCCATATTGCCATTGATAAGTAAGATCATCACCTGATACGTTGGCAGATAAAGTTAAATTTGATCCCAATGATACATCTGTGCTAGAAGAGATTGTATTTATTGATGGTGGGTCAATAGGCTCTGGAAAATATGCTGAAACAAGGATGTTCCTGTAGTCAGAAATTACATATTGAGACCCATTAAATTCATACAGTCCTACCCAGAGATAAGTGTAGTTAGTAGGGGCATCTGAAAACGCAACAATACCAGTATCGTTGTTATAGCTATATCCAGGATTTAATCCTGACGATGGGTTAGAAATGTAAAGTTGAGTGCCATACACTTGTCCAACCCCGTAATAGGGAGCGTATGTTCCTACAACCGAAATAGCTATTGTTCCTGTAGTGTATATGCTGCTGTCATTGTAAATTTGTTCGATGTTATATCCTACCAAATTACCAGCACTATAAAATGAGACATTGCCATTGAACTTTGCCGCCGCTGTTAGGGGATTATCATTCAGCAGAAAGATAACCACGAAATAGAAGGCAATGCTCTTGGCTATAGAAAAACATCTCATTCCCAGAGCTAATGAAATATCTACCCTCCAATCAACTAGAAACTATAGGTCCCTAACTGCTAGGGACTAAAGGAACAAACAACCGCACTTATCTGCCTCCCTACGCTTAACCAACCATACCCCTTTACTCTCCCCTTAAATAGAAACGCAAAGGGCTTGTAGGGACTCCTAGGTTAGAATCCTTGTGCAAGGACGGGGCGGGGGTTCGCTTGGCTGGTCTCTTGATGATGTGTATATACATCAAGTGCTTCAGAGAAAATACTTAGGATATGGCCTTCCAACAATACTTGAGACTTGAGGACCTAGTTCAGGCTTTGTCCGAGCAGCGACTCATATATACTCAAATTAACCACAGAGCTAGCGGATATGAAGTTTCCAACAGGATCAAAAGTATACTGATAACTTTGTGTGTTATTTTTTATGATACAAATATATCCAGAATCAGTTGATTCAATTGCATAGAAATTCCAGCCAGAGTAAGTATCTGTTTTTAAATTTATTCCGTCTTTAATCAACGGGGTATTTTCGTCATTAACGTATAGATTATTAGACTCATCGTAGACTAATTTATCTCCATATGTATCCGTAGCGATGGCAGGTAAGGGATCTGGTTCTGGTTCTGGCTCTGGCTCTGGCTCTGGCTCTGGCTCTGGCTCTGGCTCTGGATCTGGATCTGGATCTGGATCGGCCATCTTAAAACGGAAGAATTCAGTATCTCCATTTAGTGGTATCTCAACCGCTACTAGATCATCTGTATCTGCAGTCCAGTTGCTTAGGTCATGACTTCGTTCAATTTGTAGTTCTAAAGTAGCTGAGTTATTAGGTCCAAGCTTGAGAATTGTAGAACCTGGTCTCAAATCCGTAATGCCTTGTTCGGAATATAATCCATAAGAAGATGGGTTACCCGTGACATCACTCTGACCAGCAGTCCTACTCGAATCGAGTAATGAAATTACGTATGAAGGGCTGTATAGCCCGTAGCTTGGTGGGCTTGTGACTACATCTTGCTGACCTAATGCTCGTGAATTTGTTTGCGCTAGGTTGTAGTCTTCAACGCTATATAAGCTGAAGGAATTTGGATCCGTGGTAACATCGTTTTGGCCTTGTGTCCTCCCTGCTGCACTAGCGGAACTCACTTGGGCTAAGGTGTAGAGGTTAAATAAGCTTGGCTCCGATGTCACATCACTTTGTCCCGCCAGCCTAGAATCGGATAGGTCATCTGCATCGTAAGCACCACTACCTAGACTTTGCACAAAATTGTATAAGGCGCTGTTGTATTGTTTTGGATCAGTGCCTGAAGCAATTTCTACAGCGTCGTCTACTCCATCTCCATCGTCGTCACTATCTTGATTATCACCTAGGCCGTCATCGTCAGTATCCAGCGTCTCGCTAGGATCATTAGGGAAGTCGTCGTTGGCATCGCTGATACCATCACCATCCGCATCCTGAATAGGGGCATACTCATAAGCCCCTAGGTCGGTCTGATTACCCACAATACGTGGATTACCTAAAATATCATAGGCCTCAAAATCGGCGGTAATCGTAGGGACATTAATCACTTCACTTGCCCATTGAGAATCTGGATTCAGTTGTAAGCCATCGTCCTCAGTAAACGGGATCCCATCAGGTCCAAGTGGGTCATCTGAATCAAGAAATGGGTCAGGAATCTGTTCAGATTGTAGCAGTTTTGTAAGCTCTGGCGTATACCCGTTAATGTCAGAACCATACATTGTTTTGTAGGAATTAATGAAGTCGCTTATTCCCTGTCCATTCAGCAATGCTGCGCTCACGAAAACTTCACTCCAATTCAAATTAGCCTCGTACTTTTTCAGGAAGTTATTTTCAAAAATGCTTGTTCCAGCGAATGGGCTAACGTCGGATACAGAGAAACTTATAGTCCAATCATATCCACCACTACCTCCTGAATAATAGCCATTATCAAAAATTCCAAAAAAAGCAGATTGAACTGGAAGATTGACCGTCGATTTATAACCAACAGTCAAATTATTCACCATTGGAGCGCCATTTAACCCGCTTCTGAGGAAAAGGCAATATCCGAGAGTGAATGATCCATCTATGTCTATATAAGCACCACTATTCCAGTGGCCTTGACGTGTATAATTATCAACAAAAGTGCTATGCAGGATTTGCGCTTGGTTATTAATCACTAGAATGTGTAAATATGAAATGTTGCGATAAAACAGACTGCTAAAAATATCTGTTGAACCATATATTAATTGGTAAGCAGCGTTGTTCTCATTGCCTGTCATTAAGCACTCTGATACGAAGCAGCTATCAATAGTGGATGCTTCATAGAGCATCGAATAAGATGATTCATTTCGATTGAAATAGCACGATGTAAAGCTGCCATATTTAATTAGGTAACTACCTGAGCTAACACAATTTGTGAAGTGGCACTGTAGAAATGAAACGGTCTGTGATGAAGGCGTAGAAAAAACGGTTTCTGTAGACTCGCAGTTGGGAAATCGGCAATTCTCAAAAACAGTCTGAAGACGGTCTGTTTGATCTGTAATGTAAATCACAGATCCCTCCTGGTCCGACGAATTTACGATAGTTAGATCTTTAAAAGTAAGCTGATATGAATTATTAGCCTCTGTCTGGATTAAAATAGAGGCTCCTAATCCAGAAACTCCGTATTCTTCAAAAATATAACCAGAAAGGGTGGTGAGGTATTTTGTGCTATCGGCCTGATCAGCAGAAGTCTCAGTCCCAGAGAAACCACCTAGAATTGAATCCACAGTTGAGGGAACAAGATAGGTGCTGTTTTGGTCATCATTCGCATAGAGATTACCCTCATCGGTATAGTATGTCCCTTCGGCGACCCATAGGTCGTATCGACCAGAACGGTTATCTACATAATCGAGAGCATCGTTAAGGAACTTATATGCTGAAGACCAAGAAGTTCCGTCTCCACCTTCGGACGCATCTTTGTCTACATAGATAATCGTTTGACCAAGTAGTAATTGGCACGCAAAAAGCGGGAATATGAGCAGAAAACTAAGTTTCATACCCACAGCTAATGCAATATTTACACTACGATCAACTAGAAATTCTAGGTTCCGTAACTGCTAGGGACTGAAGAAACAAAGAATCGCACTTATCTGCCTCCCTACGCTTACCAAAGCATACCCCTTTACTCTCCCCTTAAATAGAAAAGCAAATGGCTTGTAGGGACTCCTAGGTTAGAATCCTTGTGCAAGGACGGGGTATCTTAAGGGATGCTGGGGCGGTAGTTGTCGGTTCGGATACATTAGCCTAACGTGAAAATTTAAGTTATTGCACTACGGCAATTGCCTCTTCTAGTTTCATTTATGGTTAAAAATTTATTCCTGTTAGTCTCGGTCTTCACTCTTTTTGTAGGCTGCTCTACGACTTACCAGAGCTTTGAAGGTAATGGTCAAGCTATTGAAGGACAAGGTGGCACGAAGGAGGTTATCGACGGTATGGATGTTTGGAACTACGGGACGCCGCCATTTAAATACACCATCATTGGAGTGATAGACGATAAGAGACCAGGTGGACCGCTCTATATGAGTTCAATCTATCGTGACGCTGTATCAAAGGCTAAAGAAGCTGGAGGAGATGCCCTCATAATTGAAAGTAATGAAAGTAAGGTAACAGGCTCTTTCAACACTGGCTCTGTAGGCTATGTTGTAGGCAACAATGTTTACTCGGGAGCTTCTTCCTCAGTTGCAGTTAAGAAAAACTATTCTCGTTTTCTAGTAATTAAATACGTTAATTAAATAAGTTGTGCGTTAGTAGCTACTTTCAATTAAAATCACGGTCATAGCACAGGAGTAAAGCCGCCTGCCCGAAGGCAGACGGCGTTGGCTAAGGAGTAATTTGTTTACTAGTTTAATCCTCCCAGCCGTAGTGACCTCCAGCTTCCTTTTCCAGTAACTTATTCGAAACTTCATCAACAGAAAACCCTCGGTTAACCGTGGGTTCCTCTTGGGTTAACCCACCTGTTATGTTCCGTTCACTTAAGTTACTTTCTGTTTTATTAGGTTCATTTACCTTACTGTCCTGTTCCCTGTATTTAGGTTCATTTTCATTATCTTCGATAATGTTTTTTTCTTTGTTGGGTTGAGTTGAATTACATTCATTTTCGTTCTTCTTCCGTCCACCTTTCCTTCCGTTCTGTCTAGTTGATATTAGGTTAGTGTTATGTTCCTCCCAGAAGATAAAACGGTAACCTCCATCATCACTAGTCATTAGCCCAGAAGTGAGAAGCGAGTCCTCAAGACGAGCAGCTTCTACATCATCATAGAGGTCCGCACCTGACATTAGTAACAAGTCCTCTAAGTCATCTGTTCCTAGGTGACCTGTATCCTGTTTCTTTTGTCTAGTGATTCCTTCAAGCTCGCATCCCAAGTTTACCAAGAACTCCATTGCTGCTGGATGTCCGAGAGAGCGTTTGTATTTCTTCCACTGTTTAGAGGTTCTAAATTCGGGTTTAATATTCATAATGATTAAGCTGCTTTGGTTGATTGTTGTTCCTGATTATCACCCGTGTATGCACAAAGTTTTGCTGCATTATGGGGGCTACAAGCGATTTTGATTTCCCATCCCTTACCGTCACCTAGTTCGATGAAGTCGAAGGCTTGTAAGGGCAATTTACTCAATATCCTTGTAACTGACTCCTTGGCGTCTCTGGCGCAGTAGAAGTCCCTTGTGTATCCGTATGAAGTACCTCGTAGGCACTGACTCCAGGGAGACTTGGTATTCCAGTTTCTCTCTTGCATCAGATTGATGATTTCCTCTCGGTCCATTTGAAAGACCCAGGGGCCGTGATTGTATAAGCGAGGATATAAGAAGATTCCGTAATCCATTAAGCTACCCCCCTTTCTGAGCTGTTTGAATCAATATATTCGTCCAAATTAGATCTCTTGAAGAGTATCCGACTCCCGCTCTTAAAAAACGGCAGCTCCATCCTTCTGGTGAGGTTGTCTATATGCCTAATGGATACCCCTAGAAAAATAGAGGCCTCCTCTCGGTTTAATACTGGTTTATGATATATATTTTTTAATTTTTCTGAGCTAATCTCAGCCGTTTTACCTGCTTCTTTACTGAACATATCTAATATAGAATAATTTAGTTGTAGGAATCTCCAAAGAAGCTTTGTCTGTGAACATAAACTTTTCCAATGTTAGGCTCGAGTGCAGCGAAAGCTCCTCGGGTCTTCCTATTTATTAAGCGGAAGAAAAAGAATATTTCTCCCTATATTACATAGTATCACGCCCTACAAGCCCTATCAGGTTTATAGATTTTGTTACTATACTGTTCATTATAACACAGGGTGTTACTTCTACTTTATAATTAGGATTAAGCATCTAAAATAGATGCACATTTCCTTTAGGTGAGCTTTGGGCAGATATTAAAATACCTCTTACCTTCTCCCTTTTTAGTAATTAGTTTCCTATAGTTACTAAACAACACTGACTCCGCTGAACTATCTGAGTGTCCAAGTGCTTTAGCCGTTTCACTTGCGTCTCCATATAGCTCGAAGTGATAGCTACCAAAAGAATGTCTGAGGACATTCTTGAGGCCCTTTCGGTTCTTCCAAAGAGATTTTTTATCTTTTCTCTTAGTCCAAGTACCCCAACCCATTTTTTGCAAAAGAGTCCTAAAGTAGTTATTTCTTTGCTGTAGGTTCTTGTGTCCTATTGGTGTGGATTGATCACAGAGACTAAGCCATTTCACGGCATTGGGAGGAATCGCAGCTGTTCTTATGCTCTTATTCTTCGCTATACTCTCGTCAATGACGATGAATGGTTGTTCGGAGTTGAGCCTAATATCTTCCCATTCCAGCTTTTCCGCTTCATCAGCTCTTACACCACAGAACGATTGCATAACTATATTTGGCAACATATTCAGCTGGGGATTAGCCAAGGCAGCATTTAGAATCAGTTTAGTATCATCTAAACTTAGTATGTTAATACGCTCAGGTTTAGCCGCATTCTTACCCAGAAGCATTCTCTTCTCCATTTCAGATATTGAATTAAATGGATTAGAAATAATGTAACCCATACTAGCTGCATAGGTCATCAGGGTGCTGAAATAGCTATAGTAATTTAGTTTATTCCTGCTCTTACCTGTAACGGATACTATAGTTTCTTTTATGACACCTTTATGGATATCAGCTATTTTGATGTCTCCAACCAGTTCTAATATTTTGCTATACCTATATTTAATTGTTTTTTTGGTAACCTCTTCGAGATCGTCCTTATACTTTATTTCAGTATATTCATTCACTAATTCAGAAAGAGTAACCTTTGAACCCTTGGTATTCATTCTGGGTAGTGCGTAGTCCAGCACCTCTGTGAGGCTCACATTATGCTTTTCACACCTCTTGAAAGCTAACTGAACCTCGGACATTTGAGATTCCGATATTCCTCTTAGGCCCTTACCCGATACCTTGTAATTGTAATCAAGGTTCTCGCAGAACTGTTTAGCCTCTTTTAGGCTGCGGAATTGTTTATACCTAGCTGGAAGACCATACTTCTTAGGAACATCAATCCTATATGACTTGGAATACTGTTTACCCTTATTCAGGTTGTTTATTTCAGAATAGTGCAGACCACTGCCCCTTGGGTATTCCTTCTTTGGCATTGGCATATACTTGAATCTACCAGCCCTAAATCAACAAAAAAGTGATAGGAATACGATAGGAATAATAATCCAATAAAACTAAGTTACTACTCAACAGCGACTTAAGTGGCGGAGAGGGAGGGATTCGAACCCTCGGTGGAGTTACCCCCACACATCCTTTCCAGGGATGCACAATCGGCCACTCTGTCACCTCTCCTTTGAACTTGATCTAGCGTAATGGTGCGGGTAGACGGAATCGAACCGACGACCTCTGCGTGGAAGGCAGATGTTTTACCTCTAAACTATACCCGCGATAGATAAGCTGTGGAAGATGTCGAAATCTTGTCCTAGTGGTCAAGCTAGGAATTCAGGTTTCGTTCTTCGATGAAATCTTGTAAAATTAGCGCGGCGGCGCGCGAGTCGATTTCGCCACTTTGGCGGCTGGGTTTCTTCTTTTGCCCTTTTAGGCCCTGCTCGACTGAATGGCTGGAGAGGCGCTCGTCGATGCGGTGGATGGGTAGGCGGAATCGCTTTTCTAGTTCGGCAATAAATTCATCGACCTCCCTTGCCTTGAAGCCGACGGTGCCGTTCATATTGAGTGGGTAGCCCACGACTAGTTCTTGGGCTTTACGCTGGGTGAGCATCGTTTCGATGTGGCGCATGCGTTCTTTTTTGGAGGCAGCAACCGCGGCAGGGAGGGGCATGGCGATGCCGACATCGTCTGCGAAGGCTAGGCCAATACGTTTCTCTCCCCAATCGATGCCTAGATAGTTCATTTTAAAGAGTTATGTCAGATGCTTGTAGCTTGCTTTCGCACCGATCTTTTTGACTAGGTCTTTGATTTCTTGAGCTTTATCTTTGTGGCATACAAGTGTGGCGTCTTCGGTCCTGACTACAATCAAGTCTTCCACGCCGAGTAGGGCGACGAGGTGCTTCTCATCGCGGGAGTAGACGATGTTCCTACTTGAGTCGGCCAGTTCTGCGGAGCCGCGGACGACATTACCCGCTTCGTCGGAGGGATAATGTCGAGAGACCGCGGGCCATTCGCCGACGTCGTCCCAATCGAAGCCAGATTCGACCATGACGACATTATTTGCCTTTTCTATAATCGCGTAGTCGACTGAGATTTTTTCTAGCTTTGGGTAATGTTGCGCGAGGACTGTATCGATGCCTTGCCCCGCTTCGAGACCTTGATCGATGGCTTGCAGGGCTTGCCAGAGGGTGGGGGTGCTTTTCTCGAGCTCGGCTGCGATGGCTGCGACCGACCAGATGAACATGCCAGCATTCCAGAAATAGTCCCCCGCCTCGAGGTAGCTTTGCGCGGTGGCGAGGTCGGGCTTTTCGACGAAGCGTTTAACTTGGTAGACGGCTTGGCCTGCAGAATCGCCAAGAGTATTGCCTTGCTGGATATAGCCATAGCCTGTCGCCGGGGAGCTGGCAGTGATGCCGATTGTGGCGAGCACGGGATCGGCCTCAGCTGCGGCGAAGGCACTTTCGAGGGTGGCGCACAGGCCTGCTGCGTCGTGGATCACGGCATCTGCGGGCAGCATGGCAAAGACAGCCTCAGGATCTTCGCGGCGAACTAGCACGGTGGCTAGGCCGACGGCGGCTGCGGTATCGCGCCCGACGGGTTCGCCGATAACTTTATTAGGGTCGAGCTCGGGGCAGACTTCCAGCACGGCATCGCGTTGCTCCGTGTTCGTAATGAAAAATACGTCCTCTGCGGGCACTAGGTCGGCTAGGCGGTCGATTGTTTGCGCGAGCATTGCCTTTTCGCCAACTATCGGGAGCAGTTGCTTGGGGCGCGCAGTGCGGCTCTCTGGCCAAAAGCGTTCGCCTCGGCCTCCTGCCATAATGACTACGTATCGTTTAGACATATTCTTGAGGATCAGCTCGGGCGGTAAAATGGCAAGTTTCGAGTTCGTGACTTGATTTCAAGCGCCCAATCCTATGTTTTTGGATCAAATACATTTCAGATGCCGAAAAAGAAATCCAAGCCCACCGAAGACGAAGGTCCTAAAAAGAAGGTGATGTATACCATCAAGCTTGATGAGGAGAAGATGGATCTGCTCGCTGATTTGTTAGAAGAGAAAAGTGTGGGCGGTGCCTGGTTCCCCTATGATGTCGCTTACTCGCTCTTTGCCTTTAAGGGTGAGAAGGTCAATGTGGTCGGCTACCAGAGCGGCAAGCTAGTCGTATCTGGCAAAAATATGGAAGAGTTTGTCCGCGATATTCTTGAAGCCGAGATCACGGGCGAAGCGCTCCTCGGCTATGAAGAGGTGCACAACCCGGAATGGTTCACACTCCACGCAGGTGCCGACGAAAGCGGGAAAGGCGATCTTTTTGGTCCCTTGGTCACAGCTTGTGTTGTGGCGGATGGTGACATGGTGCGGCAGTGGCTCGAACTCGGGGTGGCCGATAGTAAGAAGCTGACCGACGGCAGCATCCTAAAGCTCGATCAAGAAATCCGCAAAACAAAGGGCGTCGTCATCCAGACTGCTTTTGCGCGGATGCCTAAATACAATGAGCTCTATAACAAGTTTGATCGTAATTTGAATAAGCTACTTGCGTGGTATCACGGCAAGTCACTCAACCAAGCGCTCGATCAGCGCGCCGCTCCATGGGGCTTACTCGATCAATTCACCAAACAGAAGCTGGTCGATGCTTACGTCAAAGACCGCAAAGATTTCAAGCTCGTTAGCCGAACGAAAGCCGAGTCGGATCCTGTCGTGGCGGCGGCTTCGATTATTGCCCGTGCCATCTATGTGCGCGAGATGAAGCGGCTCTCTGACGAGTTAGGTGAGACCTTGGTCAAAGGGGCCAGCGATCGAGTGCTTGCGCAGGCTAAGAAGATTTTTGAGGAAAAGGGCGCCGACGGTTTGAAGGGCTTTGCCAAGATGCACTTCAAGACTGCTTACGAAGCGCAGGGGCTGGAGCCACCCGCCAAGCCGAGCTGGTATAAGTATTGAATTCCATGAGGATTTTATCGCTTCTCGGCTTGTAAAAACTCGACCTCGGTCTATCTCTACACTTTTGCTATTAATACTAATAGACATAACTTTTATACACTCAAACATACTATGGAAAATCCGCACGATACAAATTCTGGAGAGACTAAAACCTCCGACACGCATGAAGCTCAGGGCTCCACGGACAGTGAGAGCAAATGCCCCTTCTTGAACGGATCAATGCAGCGAGCGACCGCTGCGGGTGGCGGCACGTCCAACCGCGATTGGTGGCCGAATCAGCTTCCGCTTAATATTCTTCGCCAGCACACCTCACGTTCCAATCCAATGGATGATGGCTTTGACTATGTTGAAGCCTTCAAGAGTCTCGACTTGGAGACGGTCAAAAAAGATCTGACCGATCTGATGACTGACTCGCAGGACTGGTGGCCGGCCGACTTCGGGCACTATGGTCCCTTCTTTATTCGTATGGCCTGGCACAGTGCAGGGACTTATCGCATTGCCGACGGTCGCGGCGGTGCTGGCACCGGCGCACAGCGTTTTGCGCCGCTTAATAGCTGGCCGGATAATGGTAACCTCGACAAGGCGCGCCTGCTTCTCTGGCCGGTGAAGAAGAAATACGGGAATAAACTTTCATGGGCTGACCTCATGATTCTTGCCGGCAATGTCGCTCTCGAATCGATGGAGTTCAAAACCTTCGGTTTCTCTGGTGGACGCGAGGACATCTGGGAAACAGAAGAAGACATTTACTGGGGCAAGGAAACCGAATGGCTCGACGACAAGCGCTACTCTGGCAATCGCGAACTAGAGTATCCACTCGCTGCCGTGCAAATGGGTCTGATCTACGTCAACCCTGAAGGCCCCAACGGAAATCCGGACCCTATTGCGGCTGCGCACGACATTCGGGAGACTTTTGCCCGCATGGCGATGAACGACGAAGAGACTGTTGCCCTCATCGCGGGTGGACACACTTTTGGTAAAACTCACGGCGCAGCCGACCCCGACAAATACGTCGGACCGGAGCCCGCTGGCGCTGGTATTGAAGAGCAAAGCCAAGGTTGGAAAAACAGCTATGGAACTGGCCATGGTGACGACACGATTACCAGTGGCCTCGAAGTTACTTGGACAAGCACGCCGACGAAGTGGAGTAACGGCTATTTCAACAATCTTTTCGGCTACGAATGGGAACTTACGAAGAGTCCCGCAGGTGCACACCAGTGGAAGCCAAAGGACAATGGCGGTGCCGGCACCGTGCCGATGGCGCAGAATAAGGATAAGAAGATTCAGCCTACGATGCTGACGACTGACCTTTCGCTCCGTGAAGACCCCGCCTACGCGAAGATTTCCAAGCGTTTCCACGAAAATCCCGAAGAGTTTGCTGACGCTTTTGCTCGGGCATGGTTCAAGCTAACGCACCGCGACATGGGGCCAATTGCTCGCTACGTCGGTAGTGATGTGCCCAGTGAAGAGCTGATCTGGCAAGATCCGATCCCTGCGATTGATCACGACTTAGTGGACGCTTCTGATGTGGTTGATCTGAAGGCAAAAATCTTAGATTCGGGGCTCTCAGTTTCTGAATTGGTTTCGGTGGCGTGGGCATCTGCCTCCACTTTTCGTGGCTCTGACATGCGCGGTGGTGCCAACGGCTCACGTATCCGTTTAGCGCCTCAGAAATATTGGGAGAGCAACAACCCAACACAGCTGTCTAAAGTGCTCGACGTGCTCGAAGGTATCCAAAAATCTTTTAACGCAGATTCTGGATCCAAGCAAGTTTCTCTCGCTGACCTGATCGTGCTCGCTGGCTCTGCCGCTATCGAAAAAGCGGCTAAAGATGCTGGCAGCGATATCGAAGTGCCCTTCACGCCAGGCCGTGCCGACGCCACACTTGAGCAGACGGACGTTGAGTCTTTTGCGGCGCTTGAGCCAGAAGCCGACGGCTTTCGTAACTACGCGAAGACACAATATACAGTCTCCGCGGAAGAGATGCTGGTCGATAAAGCACACTTGCTCACGCTAACTGCTCCAGAAATGACCGTCCTAGTCGGTGGTCTTCGCGCGCTTAATACGAACTTCGATGGTTCAGAATACGGTGTGTTTACGGATCGTCCCGGACTTTTGACCAACGATTTCTTTAGCAACTTGATCGATATGGGCACCACATGGAAGGCCA
>Ga0302125_10000125_pt1 | contig 42531 bp, 45 predicted proteins | sample CB4_surface_MG_FD_203111 | JGI IMG/M metagenome (GOLD analysis project Ga0302125, IMG submission 203111) | Marine microbial communities from Western Arctic Ocean, Canada - CB4_surface | ecosystem: Environmental > Aquatic > Marine > Oceanic | place: Canada: Western Arctic Ocean | collected... | reverse complement strand
TAGTAAAAGTAGGTGCAAATTCTGATATCGAATTAAAAGAAAAAACAGATAGAGTTGAAGACGCTATTTGCGCTACAAAAGCTGCTATTAAAGAAGGTATAGTTCCTGGAGGTGGAATTGCACTGCTGAACGCGTCAACAAGTTTAGTATCTAAGTCAAAAGGTGAAACAGCGCTCCTAGAAGCAATTAGAGCACCTTTTAAGATCATACTAGAAAATGCTGGCATAACAGATGCGGAATTACCTAAAGCTAAAGGAAGAGGATTAAACGTGGTTACAGGAAAAATGGTAAATATGATTAAGTCAGGCATTATTGATCCTTTACTAGTTACCAAGAGCGCTCTTCAAAACGCAGCTTCAGTGGCGACCACTATATTATCAACTGATTGTGTAATCAATAATTTAAGAATTGATGAAAGCGATAGGTAGAAATATAATAATAGAAAAGAAAAAAGAAGGGACTACTCGTACAGAGGGTGGTTTACTTCTTGCAGAAAACCAGCGTGACGACATACGTTATACAGAAGCCACAGTGTTATCACTAGGTGAACAAGTAGAAGGGTTAAAAGAAAAAGACATAGTTTTTTTTGATAGACACGCAGGGCATAAAATAGAAATAAATAAACAAACATATCATGTAATTAAATCACAAGATGTAGTTGTTGTTTTATGAAAAGGCTAAACGCAGACGATCTTAAGGATATGAATCTGTTTAAACATTATCGTATAATACGTAAATGGGCTTGCAGAAACAACAACCTTAATGATGCTGATTTAGAGCTTTTAATTTATCTGGATTGCATGGATATGTTTACAAAACAAGATTTCAAGACCGGTTGTTATTCCTATAGTTGGGATAACCGCCGTTGGAATCGATTACTTAAAGAAGGCTGGATAGTTGTTTGGAGACATAGAAACAGAACAACTCAAAAGTATCATATATATAAAGTTTCATTTAAATGCAAACATTTAATTAAACAAATGTATAGAATTATAATAGGGCAAGATGATTTGCCTACAAGTACTCACAGAAACAGTATTATGAAGGGTAAGACATATACAGACAAAGTTCTTATAACTTCTATTAAAAATGTAAATAAAGACAAAGAAAGATAATATGGAAACACCAAATAAAATGATAGGCGGAATTGCCGGAGCTATGGCCCAACAAACAGGAGCAATAGATCAAACAACTGGGATGGCTGTTCAGCCAGGTCAAATACAACCAAATCCTATGATAAACCCTAAAGCTTTAGGTGGAGCTCAAGAAAATTTAATACCGGGTATGTTTCCTGGGTCTGCTTTTCAAAGCAAAGAACATCCTGGGAAAGATGGACATACTGGGCACTTGAAAGATCCTGTTTCAGGCGAAAATAAAAAAGTTTTTGATGATTCAAAAAAGAAAAAACCAATGCCAAAAGATGAAGGAACTAAAAAGCAACAAGAAAACAAAAGAGTTGCGAATTTATTAAATGCAAGGTCAAGCGAAGATTTAAAAAAATAAATTATGAAAAAAAATATTAAAGCAATAGTTAATCAAAAGCTACAAGGACAAGTAGGTGAAAATGCTGTATGGGATGGACCATTAAGCAAAGAAGGTTTCCCAATGGGTGTGGGCTCAAGTTCAGGCATAACAGGTATGCAAGTATCTAAATATCCATGCGAATACAAAGCAGGGCCAATTACACAACTAGCAAAAGTATATAAATAATGTATACATCACCTTTATTTAAAGAATTTCCTAAAATAAAAAAAGAAAACGAAGGTAAGTTTACTGCTTGGGTTAAAAAAAATATGCCAGGATCCTCTACGTGTGGAGCGGCTAGTAAAATAATGTCAGCTAAAAAAGGAAAGTATGATAGCGATGTAAGAGACATGGCTAATTATGCTAAAAACTTTGGATGCTCTAAAAAATAAATTATGAGTTCAAAATTTTCATCTCCATTTTTTAAAAAATCACCTTTACTTGGAGCTTATACAGAAGGTAGAGACGCCGTGTTTGCGCCTTCAGATCGTGAACACTTTAAAGATCTTAGCAATTCAATTACAGGTGGTAGTTTAGCCGCAATAGGTGGATTGGCAAATAAAGATAAAAATGACAAGTTTGCTGAATGGCTTGGAACAGAACAAAAAGATAATGGCGGCAAAGGCTTTGATACGTCAGACTCTGAATATAGACAAAAATACAATGAAATATTTGGTGCACAAGCACCAGCAAAACCAACAACATAAATTATGGGACACAAAGGATATTACGGACAGTACACAGGTAACGCAAAATGGTCAAAAGTTACAAGCAGTAACATGGGCGCTACAAAAAGAGACGACGAAGCACATATGGATTATCTTAAACAAGATATTAAATATGACAACAAGCATGGTCACAGCGATGAAAATATGACAGCTGACGAAAAGCATATTTCAAGGCTAGCAGGTGATTTAAAATACGATGAAAAAAACCAAGGATCTCCAGCTAAGGATATAAGGCCTAATGAGCTTCATATTCATAAGTCATCTTCTTATACAGAAGCACCGCAAAAAATTATGCAAAATCCAGATGGATCAATTGTAAAATCAAAGAAGAAACCTTTAAGGACAATGTCAACACAAGAAACTAAAAGCTTAGGTAAAGAAGTTACTGGTAAATTAAAAAAAGCATTTAAAGCAATTACTTAAAAATATATAAAAATTATGGAATCTAACAAGCAAGAAAGAGAAAATTTAATGAAAATGCCTGGAGACTTTAAGCAAATGAGCTCAGGATCATTTCTATCTAAGCATATGGGAGGTGGAGTATCGCCTTTACAATCAAAAGGCTCAATGGCTTATCAAAAAGAAGAAGCAAGACCGGATTATCCAGACATTGACGGAGATGGCGATAAGGGAGAATCAATGGCCCAAGCAGCTAAAGACAAAAAAAAATAAATAAAACAGAGAGGACTGTACAAACCTCAGCCAAACACTAACACTAACACTAACACTAACACTAACAAAAAATGGCACAATTTTTAAAAGTAGTCTGCTCAACAGCAGGACAAGAACAAACATTAATTCAAACTGATCAGATCGTAAGCGTAACTGAAGCAGTTGGAGCAGCTAACACAGTTGTAACAGTTCAATTAGCTGGACCTACTGCAGGATTTCCAACTTACACAATAACAGGACCAAACTCAGCTGATCCAGCTGGAGCGTTTGTTAAAGTATTTAACGACGCTATTGTAGCTAACCCAGGCGGTATAGTATCAACAGTAGGATATCCTTTGACAACTGCACAATTACCAGCTGCTCAAACAGGATTACAAGGACGTCAACCAATTACGGTTCAAGCGGCTCACACTCCGTTTGCAACTTGCGTTTACGCAACAGTAGCGCCTTAATTATGAAATCAACAGGTTTAGGAGACAGCATAGAGAAGTTTACTAAAGCTACTGGTATCAAAACAATGGTGGACACAATGAGCAAGGGATTAAATGTCCCTTGCGGTTGTGAAGCCAGAAAAGGAGCATTAAATAAAATATTTCCTTATAAAAAATAATATATGGCTTTTAAACTATCAAACCCTCCATACAATTGTGATAACACACCAATATATCATATAGATATGGAAGATGGCGTAATGGGTAAAGCTAATAATAATGGTACTATAATCATTAATAAAGATTTAGACCCAAGCCAAATAGACAGTGTAGTTGATCACGAAAAAGTTCATTTAGATCAAATGAAAAGAGGGGATTTAGATTATGACAATGACTACGTATACTGGAAAGGTAAAAAATATTCAAGAGCTGATATGGAAGAAGGGGCACAAAATCTGCCTTGGGAGGCTGAAGCTTATAAAAAAGTAAAAAACGCATAATATGGGATTCCAAATGAAAAAATTGCTAACTGATTCAGGTTTGCAGTCACCGTTAAAACAAACGCAACAAGTTCGTTCGCTTAATTCAAGTAATGGCGTAACTCCGTTTTATCAAAAAAATGAATTTAGTGAGGGAAAAGTAATTTCTCAAAATGGCGGAACAACAACATTACAAAGACAAAAAGTAAATACAATATCAGGCCAAAAAATGTCTAATGGTCCGGCTGTAGATTTAGGAGAAAATACACTTTATAATAACCTTATAAGTAGCCCAAAAGATTTAGCAAAAATGGAAGAGCTAGGTATTAATATTAAAGACCAAGATGCTGTAATTTCATATGGTCTTAATAAAGGCAAAGATCAACAAAACACTGTTATACAAGAAAAAACTATTGATGTTGTTTCTGGAAAGCCAATTTTTGAAGACAGGACTGAAGTAATAGAGTCTTTACCTTTGTTTGGAAATCAACAAAATTACGACAATGTAAATTGGCGTGGAATGGCCATAGGTTTAAAAGGAAAAAATTCAATGCTTTTTACAGGCTTATTGGGAGATTTTAGCGGAAGAAAATACATGAGAACCCCTGAAGATGAGCTATTAAAAATGGCTTATGATAAAGATCCAGTAATATTTGAAGCAAGAATGAGGGACTTTTATCCTAGTATGTTTAGCTCTGATGCTAGAAAACCAGCTGATAACACTAGAACAACACGAGTAGAGGTTGGCACAGGGGATAGTTCTACAAACGAATCAGAATGGGAAACTGTATCTGATGAAACAATAGATATAGAAAATTAATTGAAAACTACTAAAACAGGTTATTTGTGGGATAGCCCTGATGTTAATAATCCTCAAAATATAATACAAGGAGGTAATATAACAATGAAAGGAGTAAAGTTTAAAGTACTTGGTACAGACGATCGAGGATACACCAAAGTAATGTATCCAGGTTACGACTACACATTCCCCGGCGCTAAATACGTTGTAGAAACGCCTATAAATAAGTAATAATATTAATATAACACTTAAATTTAATATTATGAAAAACTTATTTATTACTACACTTTTACTGCTTACAACATTTATATCAAAAGCTCAAGAACAATTTGAAGGCGTTTGGGCTAAAGAAGGTTCAGTATACGAAACAATAATAATGGCTAGCGAATATGCTGTTATGGATGTATTTAATTACAGTTTTGAAAGTGACAAAGTTATAAAAGAAACTATTTTATTTCAATCAAAAACTACATTAGTAACAAAACTATACAATCCAAGCAACGGTTATTCTGTTAAAATGGAATATACAATTAAAGACGAAGAAACACTGCATTGCAATATAACAGGCCACTTAAATAAAAAGATAACATTAACTAAAATAAATTAACAATGGCATTTGAGCTAAAAAGCAAATTTACATCTAACGGCCTTATCAAAAGCGTTAAGACAGGGGCAACTCCTCTTCTGCAAAATGAATGCTTACAATATGGTAAAGACCCAAACACTGGTGAACGAATATGCGTAACTGATAAAAGCGCTGGGAAACCAGGAACTGTATCAGGACCAAGAGGAACTATTGATGAAACGTTTGCAAACATTACTCCTGAACAAATAGCAAAAGTTGTAGCTGAAGGATTTACAGGTGATTTATCAGGATATAAACAATATGTTGAGGGATATAATCAAGGAACACTACCTAGCCAAGCGGTTATTCGAGACAGATCTACAACAGACGCAACATCTGAGGTAAAATATAGCGGAAAGCCTCGCAAGTATGACCAAGATTATGTAACCCACTATAAGCTTGAGTACTCGAGTGAAACCCCAACTTGGCAAGAGCAAAAAGACGTGTTTATAAATAGTGAAAGATTTAAAAAGCTAAGTGATAAAAACAAAGATAAACAGTTTAAAAAATTTAAAAGATTGTTTTCAGACGCAAACGGAGGAATTAAATGGACAAAAGGTAATGGTAAAAAGAAAAAAATTGAAACAAATGTTCTAGGGAAAATTAGTGATTGGAAACCAAGAAATTAAAAATGAAAAAAATTTGGGATTGGCTAAGCGGTAATGTTATTAAAGAAGTTGGTAACGTTATCGACAACCTAACAACTACAGACGAAGAAAAACTTTTAATAAAAAAAGAAATTCAAGTCATAGTTGAAAATGCCGCAGCTAATGCAGAAGACCAAATAACAAAACGTTGGGAATCAGATATGACGTCTGATTCGTGGCTTAGTAAAAACACACGCCCTATGGCGCTTATATTTTTATCATTTATGGCTATAGCTTTTATATGGGTTGATAGCCATCACGAAATATCTTTTACTGTAGAACAGGAGTGGATAGAATTATTAAAACAACTATTAACAACCGTATACGTGGCTTACTTTGGTTCACGTGGTTTTGAGAAATATAAATCAATAAGTAATAAATAAATAAAAAAATTATGGGACAATTTGGTAATCAACCTGATTTTATCACAAATGACATTCAAACAGTAACTCCTATTTTAGCAGCTAATTTAACCGCGGCTAATTCTTTAAACGGTTCTGTTATATACGTAGGAACTAGTGCTCCTGGTAACCTTCAAGTGATACCAGTAGGTGCTGTAGGGCCAAGTGTTATAACTGGTTTTACTTCACCTGGATTCACTGGGCATGGGGGAACCGGTTATGAAGATGCTCGATTCAATATTGATACAATAACGACTGGAAGCGGCACTGGTTTAACTGTTAACTTTACAGCTGTAGATGGAGTTGTTCAAACAGTGGCTGTTAATACAGCTGGTACGGGTTATTTAAATGGAGATTTAATTACTATAACTCCAAGCGGCGCCGATCCAGGCTGTGATTGTGCAACATTCAGGATACAAGCAACAGTCGGACTACCAACAGCAGCTCAAGCTATTACTTTTGAAAACGTACTTCAAGGTGAGTGGTTTCCAGTAGTTGTAGATTATGTTTTATTGCCTGGAACAACTGTTACTAACTTAGTAGCAGGTAAATAATTAATAAACAAGTAACTATATTATTATAAACAATTAAATTAAATCAAATGTCAAAAATTACAGAAGAGCAGTTAAAAACTGCAAGCGAAAACCAAGAGAAGCTGATAGGATTAATAAATCAAATCGGTATGATTGAAACTCAAAAACACGCACTACTTCATCAGGTAGCAGACGTTAACAAGGGAACTGAAGAGTTCAAAGCTGAGCTTGAAAAAGAATATGGAGCTATTTCTATTGATCTTAAAACTGGTGAGTATACTAAAATCAAAGACGAAAGTCTTAAAGTAGCTGAGTAATGTCTTCAATTGTAAGAAAAATAAGTATTGGTTCAGATTACAAAAATGATGCTATGCATTACTCTGTAGGTCAACAAGTGTACGGAGGTCATGAGATCTCACATATACTTCTAGATGAATCTGATAGTTCTTACAATATTCACATAAAAAAAAACAACGAGGTAATGCCATGGAAGAAATTTAATTCTAACATGGCAATATCTGTTGAATATGATTTAGAATATTGATGAGAAGCCTTTACGATTTTATTGTTGAGCCTTTAGGCGATAAATACAGTAATAAAGTCAAGGTTGGAGATAAAGAGTTAATTGTAAATACAAAGATAGAGGATTTTAAATTTGTAAATAGATTAGCTAAAGTTTTAGAGACACCCAAGGCATTTAATACGGGTATTGAAATAGGTGATATAATTGTTATACACCAAAACGTGTTTAGAGTATTCTATGACATGAAAGGAAAGAAAAAGAAAAGCAGATCTTGGTTTAAAGATAATTTACATTTTTGCGCTATAGATCAAATCTATCTATATAAAAATAAAGAAGGTTGGCATTCATTTGGTGACCGCTGCTTTATAACCCCAATAAAAGACAATCAGTCTTTAACGCTAGATAAAGAGCAAAGCCTTATTGGTATATTAAAATACGGCAATAGCTCCTTAAAAGCACTTGATATTAGCCCAGGAGACCTTGTAGGTTATACGCCTAACGGTGAATGGGAATTTTTAGTTGATGGCAAGCGTTTATATTGTATGAAATCTAATGATATTGTAATTAAATATGAATACCAAGGAAACGAAGTTGAATATAATCCAAGCTGGGCAAGTAGCAGTTGAGGAACTAATCAAAGTAGCTAAAGAAGCTATTGTTGATTCAGGAGATGATATCACGGCAGATAGATTAAAGAATGCAGCAGCTACAAAAAAGCTAGCTATATTTGATGCTTTTGAAATACTAAGCAGATTAGAAGCCGAAGAAGCTTTGTTAAATGAAAAACCTAAAGAAGTAAAAGAAGAAAAATCTTTTAAAGGTTTTGCAGAAGGAAGATCTAAAAATGTATAAGCAAACTTTATATAAAGTCTTAAAAGACTACATAAAACCTAAAGTTCTTAACAGAATGAATAGGTACAAAAAATGGGATTATGGTTATAACAAAGAACATGAGTTAATAGTTATAAGTAAAACAGGCGAAATAGGCGAGATATATGAAATACAAAATCTTGTAATTGCTTTACCTAAAGCAAAAGATGTTGTTGAATTTAAAAAAGATAAGTGGACTTATACACCATACCCAAAAGAATTAAGTAGAATTAAATCTGTGTTTAACTGGGAAGAATACCCGTTAGACTTTAAAGAAAAATGGTATGACTATATTGATAAAGAATTTACAAGGCGCGAAGAAGGCTTTTGGTTTATTAGCAAAGGTGTTCCTACTTACATTACTGGCACTAATTATATGTACCTGCAGTGGAGTAAAATTGACGTCGGGCAACCGGACTTTAGGGAATCAAATAGATTATTCTACATTTTCTGGGAAGCTTGTAAATCAGACACACGGTCTTATGGAATGTGTTATCTTAAAAACCGTCGATCAGGCTTTTCATTTATGTCCTCAGCTGAATCGGTCAACCTTGCTACAATATCCACGGATTCACGGTACGGCATATTGTCCAAATCTGGTGCCGATGCTAAGAAGATGTTCACAGATAAGGTGGTACCAATATCCGTTAACTATCCATTCTTCTTCAAACCGATACAGGACGGTATGGACAGGCCCAAGACCGAACTTGCCTACAGAGTCCCTGCCTCCAAATTTACCCGTAGAAAACTTGATTCCAATCAAGCCATTAAAGAAATTACCGGTTTGGACACCACCATCGACTGGAAAAACACCGGCGATAATGCCTACGATGGGGAGAAGCTCAGGCTCCTCGTCCATGATGAAAGCGGGAAGTGGGAAAGGCCCAACAACATCCTCAACAACTGGCGTGTTACGAAAACCACCCTTAGATTAGGTAGTAGAGTTATTGGAAAGTGTATGATGGGATCAACGTCAAATTCACTTGACAAAGGCGGTGCAAACTTTAAAAAACTTTATAACAATTCAGATGTTACTCAAAGAAACGCCAATGGACAGACTCGCTCAGGACTCTATTCTTTGTTCATACCTATGGAATGGAACTACGAAGGATACATTGATTCTTATGGCTTACCTGTATTCAACACACCAAAAAAAAACGTAGAAGATCCGCATGGAATAAAAATAACGCAGGGCGTTATAGAATATTGGGATAATGAAGTAGCGGGGTTAAAGTCTGATCAAGATAGTTTAAATGAATTTTATAGGCAATTTCCACGTACAACAAAGCATGCGTTTAGAGATGAATCAAAACAATCTCTATTTAATTTAACAAAAATATACGAGCAAATAGATTTTAATGAGGATCTTAAAAATTCAATTAAAGTAACTAAGGGAAGTTTCCAATGGGAAAATGCAGAAAAAGATACTAAAGTAATATTTATACCAAATAAAGACGGTAGATTTTTAGTTAGCTGGGTCCCACCTAAACAATTACAAAATAAAAGATATATAAAAAATGGTAGCAATCATCCTGGTAATGAGCACTGCGGAGCATTTGGCTGTGATCCATATGATATATCGGGCACTACGGATGGCAGAGGATCCAATGGATCTCTTCACGGTTTAACTAAGTTTAGCATGGAGGATGTACCTCCTAATCATTTTTTTTTAGAATATATTGCTAGGCCTCAAACCGCTGAAATATTTTTTGAAGATGTATTAATGGCTTGCGTGTTTTACGGGATGCCAATACTAGCAGAAAATAATAAGCCAAGATTATTGTATCATTTTAAAAGAAGAGGCTATAGAGGTTATTCAATTAACAGGCCTGATAAAAAATATAATAAACTTTCTGTTACGGAAAGAGAGTTAGGCGGAATACCTAATTCCAGTGAAGATATTAAGCAAGCTCACGCAGCGGCTATAGAAACCTATATAAACGATTTTGTAGGTTTAAAAGAAACCGGCTATGGAGATGTGTATTTTCAAAGAACATTAGAAGATTGGGCAAAGTTTGATATTAATAATAGAACAAAGCATGATGCCTCTATAAGTTCAGGGCTAGCTTTAATGGCTTGCAACAAGCATAGATATGCACCTAATCCACCCAGGCAAAAACCAGAAGCGGTAGATTTAGGTTTTAAAAAGTACGATAACAAAGGTTCAACATCAAAAATAATAAGTTAAATGGGTATATATACTAACACCAATAGCGCTTTCCCTAGTCAAGTAGTGAGTGATGCAGAAAAAGCAAGCTTAGAGTACGGGACGCAGGTTGGTCAGGCTATTGAATACGAATGGTTTGGTCAAGGCCGTACTAATGGTAATAGATACTTAACTAGTTGGAATCAATTTCATCAATTAAGACTATATGCTCGAGGCGAGCAATCAATACAGAAATACAAAGATGAGTTGTCTATTAATGGTGATTTATCTTATTTAAACTTAGACTGGAAGCCAGTGCCAATTTTATCTAAGTTTGTAGATATTGTTGTAAACGGAATATCAGGAAAAAGTTATGAAATTAAAGCATACGCGCAAGACCCATCGTCAATAAAGAAAAGAACAGATTATGCCTCTATGCTTTACGAAGACATGGTAGCCGCAGAATATTTAAATAGCTTAAAGCAAACGTTAGGTATTGATTTATATCAAACGCCAAATATAGATGTAATTCCGGAATCTAAAGACGAATTAGAGCTTCACATGCAGCTAAGCTACAAGCAATCAGTAGAAATAGCGGAAGAAGAAGCTATAGCCGCAGTGCTTGCCCAAAACAAATATGAGCTTACTAGAAGAAGGCTAAACATGGATTTGACAGTTCTAGGAATTGCGGTAGCTAAAACTAGTTTTAATACAGCAGAAGGAATTACAGTTGATTATGTAGATCCAGCTTATGTTGTTTATTCTTACACCGAGGATCCTAACTTTGACGACGTGTATTATGTAGGTGAAGTAAAATCTATAACAATACCAGAACTTAAAAAAGAATTTCCTAATATTAGCGAAAAAGAATTAGAAAGAATTCAATCTATGCCTGGCAATAGTCAATATATAACAGGCTGGGGTAATTATGACGAAAACACAGTTCAAGTGTTATACTTTGATTATAAAACATACCATAATCAAGTATTTAAAATAAAAGAAACTCCACAGGGATTAATGAAAGCTTTAGAAAAGCCTGATTCATTTAATCCACCAGAAAATGATAACTTTGAAAGAGTTTCAAGATCAATTGAAGTTTTATATACAGGAGCCAAAGTACTAGGTTCAAATGAAATGGTTAAATGGGAGTTGGCAGAAAATATGTCAAGGCCTACTGCTGACACAACTAAAGTAGAAATGAATTACGCTTTATGTGCACCAAGAATGTACAAAGGACGTATTGAATCACTTGTAAGTAAATGTATTGGATTTGCTGATATGATTCAATTAACACATTTAAAGCTGCAGCAAGTTTTATCTCGTATGGTGCCAGACGGTGTTTACTTAGATATGGACGGACTTGCAGAAGTTGATTTAGGTAATGGAACTAATTACAATCCAGCAGAAGCATTAAATATGTATTTTCAAACTGGTTCGATAGTAGGTAGATCACTTACTCAAGACGGCGATATGAATTCAGGTAAAGTGCCTATTCAAGAACTTAACAGTTCGTCAGGTCAGGCTAAAATAGGATCTTTAATACAAACGTATCAATATTATTTACAAATGATACGCGATGTAACCGGGCTTAATGAAGCTAGAGATGGGACGGCTATGGATAAGAACTCGCTTGTAGGATTGCAAAAGATGGCCGCTAACGCATCCAATGTGGCTACCAGGCATATTAACCAGTCAGGCCTTTATATAACTCTTAAACTAGCCGAAAACATTGCGCTAAAAATAGCTGACGCATTAGAATTTCCACTAACTAGAAGTGCTTTACAAAATTCTATATCTACATTTAATATTAAAACCTTAGACGAAATAGCAAATTTAAATCTTCATGACTTTGGTATATTTTTAGAATTAGAACCAGATGAAGAAGAAGAGGCTCAGTTAGAAAATAACATACAAGTTGCATTGCAACAAGGAGGTATTGACCTTGAAGACGCTATAGATTTAAGAAATATTAAAAATCTTAAATTAGCAAATCAAATGCTTAAGGTAAAGCGTAAAGCTAAAGCTAAACAAGACCAAGCTAATCAACAAGCTAATATAGCTGCTCAAGGACGATCACAGGCAGATACAGCAGAAAAAACAGCTATGGCTGAAGTACAAAAACAAGAAGCTATAATGGGATCAAATGTTCAATTTGAACAGTCCAAAAATCAAATGGAAATTCAACGAATGGAAATTGCAGCACAACTAGAAGCACAAAAAATGCAAACTAGATTTCAATACGATATGCAGCTTAAAAAAATGGATGTTCAAATGGTGCAACAAAAAGAAGGTTCTATTGAAGATCGTAAAGATAATCGAAGCAAGATGGAAGCTTCGCAGCAAAGTGAATTAATAAGCCAAAGAAAAAACGATGGCTTGCCAATAAACTTTGAACAGCAACCCGAAACAGGGATGCAAGCTTTTATGTAAAAAGTAAACAATTATTTAATTATATTATATTATGTCAGAAACAAAAACAAATGAACCTGTTAAGCAGGAAGGTGAGTTTAAAGTTAAAAAGAAAACTCCTAAAAAATTAACACAGCAAAATAATGATCCAATTAAGGTAAATATAAAAGAGCCTTTAATTGAGTTAGAGCCTGATGTTACTAAAGTAATAATCCCTAAACAAAAAGAAGATGCCATTCAAATCGGAGAAACAGAGAAAGTATCTGTGGAAAAATCATCCGGAGATAGCGCAGAGGTGGGAGAACCTATACAAGAGTCCAACGAGGATGTTGAAGGGTTTTCTCCAATCAAAGAAGTAACTGAAGAAGAAGTTAAAGAAGTTACAGCTCAAGTAGAAAAAGCAGTGCAAGATGAAAGAATTCTTGGCAAGGCTTTACCTGAGAATATTGAAAAGCTAGTTTCTTTTATGGAAGAAACAGGTGGGACAATAGAAGATTATACTAGACTTAACGCGGACTACTCTAAAGTAGATGATGTTACATTATTAAAAGAATACTATAAAAAAGAAAAGCCTTATTTAGAAGGTGAAGACATTGATATGTTACTAGAAGACTTTATCATTGATGAAGATATTGACGAAGATAGAGATGCACGCAAAAAAAGAATTGCGTTTAAAGAAGAAGTTGCAAAAGCCAAAAACTATTTGGAAGAGACGAAGAGTAAGTATTATGACGAGATCAAGTTGAGACCGGGCGTTACTCAAGACCAACAAAAAGCTACGGACTTTTTTAACCGATATAATAAGCAGCAAGAAACAGCTGAGCAACAACACGCACAATTTAAAGAAAATACTAAAAATCATTTTAACAATAATTTCGAAGGTTTCGATATTAAAGTTGGTGAAAAAAATTATAAGTATAATATTCAAAATCGTGATAAAGTTGCAAAAAGCCAATCAAACATTAAAAACCTTGTCGGGAAGTTCCTAGACGCTGAAGGAAATGTTAAAGATGTTGATGGCTATCACAAAGCTATGTATGCCGCTGACAATGTAGATAAGATTGCCGCTCATTTTTACGAGCAAGGAAAAGCAGATGCAGTTAAAGACGTTGTAAATAGTTCAAAAAACTTAAGTAGCACTAAAGCTAGGGCCACTCAAGGAGATGTATTTGTAAACGGACTTAGAGTTAAAGCAATTTCAGGCGCTGATTCTACAAAACTAAAAATTAAAACAAAAAAATTTAACTAAAAAAACAAACAATTATGAGTTTAACTCCTCAATTTGGTAGTTTAATACCTTCGCAAGCACAACAATTGCTGCCTAGTAACTACCTACAATTTAACGGCGGTGCAAATGACTTTGCTCAACAATACCTGCCAGAAGTATATGAAGCTGAAGTAGAGCGTTATGGAAACAGAACGTTATCAGGCTTTTTAAGAATGGTTGGCGCTGAAATGCCAATGACAAGTGATCAAGTAATTTGGTCAGAACAAAACAGATTGCACGTGTCCTACACTGGATTTGGTATTGCTGCGGATGTTGCTAATACAAACATTATTACTTTAGCTGCTAATGTAGATAACGTTGTATCAATTAATGATACAGTAGTTCTGTTAAATCCAGTAACTGGTGCAGAAGAAAAATGTTTAGTAACAGCTTCTACAACAGCCGCGGCTGGTGCAGGTGGTGCTAGTTTTACAGTTGCTCCTTTTCAAGGGACTGGATTAGTTGCTACTGGTTTTACAGGTGCAGCTGCTATGCCTATTGCAATTGGTGGTATTCCAACACTTAAAGTGTTTGTGTATGGTTCTGCTTATGTTAAAGGTTCTCAATTAGGCGGTATTGCTGCTGGAACTGGCGTGCAAAATGCTAATACAAGAGTTTCTATAACTCCTTCTTTTACTCAATATTCTAATTCACCAATCATTATTCGTGATCAATTCGTAATTAACGGATCTGATATGGCTCAAATTGGATGGGTTGAAGTCGCAACTGAAGACGGAACTTCTGGATACTTATGGTATTTAAAAGCTGAATCTGAAACACGTTTACGTTTTGAAGATCACTTAGAAATGGCTATGGTAGAAGGCGAGTTTAATCAAGGTGGTGGTACAGGCCAAACAGTTGGCGCTTTACCGGGAACTGAAGGTTTATTTGCTGCTATTCAAACTCGTGGAAATGTAGAAGTAGGATTTACTGCTGCTGCTGGACTTGACGAATTTGATGCTATTCTTAAAAATTTAGATACTCAAGGAGCAATTGAAGAGAACATGTTATTCCTACAGAGACAAACATCTCTTGATTTTGACGATATGCTAGCTTCTATTTCTGGCGGATTTGCTGGAGGTACTGCTTTTGGATTATTTGAAAATTCTGAAGAAATGGCTTTAAATCTTGGATTCTCAGGATTTAGAAGAGGTTCTTATGACTTTTACAAAACTGATTGGAAATACTTAAATGATGCTTCTACTCGTGGAGGTATTGTTGGCGTTAATTCTATTGAAGGTGTATTAGTACCAGCTGGAACTTCTACAGTTTACGATCAAGTATTAGGAACTAATATCCGTAGACCATTCTTACATGTACGTTATAGAGCTTCACAATCTGACGACAGAAGAATGAAGTCTTGGTTAACTGGTTCTGCTGGTGGTGCATTTACTTCAACTCTTGATGCTATGGAAGTAAACTTCCTATCTGAAAGATGTTTAGTAACTCAAGCTGCTAACAACTTTGTATTATTCAAAGGAATCTAATTGATTCAACATTAATGTAATTCTTACCCTCGTTGAACTGACGGGGGTAATTATTACTTTTATAAACTATTTAATTTTATTATATTATGGCTAAACAAGCTAAAGCAGAAGCTATCGAGGTTGCACCTCAAAAAGAAGTGGTAACAAAAGTTGCTACTCCAGTAAAACCTACAAAACCAGAGTGGGAGATTAAAGATAGAGTGTATTATTTAAAAGGTAATAAGTCACCTTTAACATTAACAATACCAGGTAGGCATACAAGAAAACATGCTTTACTTTACTTTGATGAAAAAACTGGGAAACAAAGAGAAATTAGATTTGCAACTAATCAAGATTCGCCATTAGTAGATGAGCAAAAAGGGGAAGCTACAATGGGACATATTAGATTTTTAAATGGCTCATTAACAGTTACTAAAAATTTACAAAACTTGCAAAAGTTATTGTCTCTATATCATCCTTTAAAAGGCAAAGTCTATGAAGAGTTTAGTGCAAAAGAAGAAGCTGTAGATCAATTAGAGGTATTAGACCTTCAAATAGATGCTATGAACGCGGCTAGAAGTATTGACGTTGATCAAGCTGAAGCTATATTAAGAGTCGAAATTGGTTCTAAAGTAAATGAAATGAGTTCTAAAGAACTTAAAAGAGATTTAATGTTATTTGCTAGAAACAATCCGGCATTATTTATAAACCTAGCTAACGATGAAAATGTACAACTAAGAAACTTTGCTATTAGAGCAGTAGAAGTTGGAATAATTAATCTATCACCGGATCAAAGATCTTTTACATGGGGATCAAACGGTAGAAAATTAATGAACGTTCCTTTTGATGAAAACCCTTACTCAGCGTTTGCGGCTTTCTTAAAAACAGATGAAGGAGTAGAAATCTATAAGTCTATAGATAAAAAACTATAAAAACAGGTAATACTAATATAGGGCTCGTTTACTCGGGCCTTTTATTATAACAAAAATAAAAAATGGCGGTAAGTATAAACACAGTATATCAAACAGTCTTGTATATTATAAACAAAGAGCAAAGAGGTTACGTAACCCCATCAGAGTTTAGTAGTTTAGCTACTCAAGCACAAAGTGAAATATTTATGTCTTATTTTCCAAATGGAAATCAAGTTAACCGTCAAAATCAAAACAATACACAAAACGATACTGAGTTCTTTAACATGTTTAAAGACATTTCTTATAAACTCTATCCTTTTGAAAAAGAAGCAGTGTTTTCTTATGACACTACCAGTGGTGGTTTTTACTACAATGGCGTAGGAACTATATATAAGTTAGGTGAAATTATTTCTACATATAACACCTCAAACCCCACATACAACTCAATAACACAATTAGCTAGCAAAAGCGATTATTCGGAAATAACCAGATCAAAATTAACAACACCCACTGTTAGTTATCCTATTGCTTATACTACAAATGCAATTATTGCACCATATACTATAAGTCAACTTTTAATAAAAGTAGCACCTCTTCCAGACATTTTAAACATAAACTGTTTATTTAAGCCAACAGATCCTAATTGGGATTTTTCTGTAGGTACACTTGGTCAATTTATATTTAACCCAGTTGGTGCAGCTGGATCTAGCACTGTTGATTTTGAACTAGATGTTTCTGAAAAAAACAGTTTAATAATTAACATATTAAAATATTGTGGTATTATTTTAAATGACCCTACAATAATACAGGTAGCTGAGCAAGAAGCCCAACAAACTTCAATTAACGAAAAATCATAACAATGGGTTTAATAACTGAAACAAATCAACAATATTACGAAGGAGCTCAAGGATATAGATCTTTAACTGGAGCTGTTAATGAAAAATTTCCAACTACATTTGATACAGATTTAATATTTGGCGATTGGAATCCAGCTAATATTAACTATGCTTTAAATAATTTTAAATTATATACAAGCCCTACCGGTGTTCCTGGCACATATGATGAGTATTTATTTGCTTATTCTGTTTCAAATAATATTATAAATATTGACGCAATATTACCTACTGGCACTTTTGTTGTTGTTCAATTAAAGATATTAACAGGAGGTAAGTATGGCCAAACAGAAGCTGAAAAAGCTTATGGAGATACCGTAGAAGATAACTACGGAAGTTATGAATACATAAAACTAACCGATGCTATAGATAACTTTATGGTTGGTTATGTAGGAGATGGTAAATTAATACAAAACGCTAAAAAATCTGACGTATTATTTTTTGCAAAAAGAAGTTTGCAAGAATTTAGTTATGACACTTTAAAAAGTATTCATTCTCAAGAACTGAGTATACCAGCTAGCTTAAGCGTTATACTGCCTCAAGACTATGTCAATTATGTAAGAGTATCCTGGATAGACCAACTAGGTGTAAAAAGAATTATATATCCAGCAAACAATTTAACAATAGCTCCTTTTGGAACACCTATTCAAGATCAAGCAGGTGTGCCAACTCAAGACAATTTTGGAGAAAACATAGAAGGAACTTCGCTTACGGTTGAAAGATGGAAAAGCGCTAATGACAATTTAATAAACGGTCAGCTAATCAACAATATAGATGAAGCCGTAGACTTTCAAAATGCTTATGGGTTTGAAGGCAGTTGGAATTGGGGAAGACAATACGGTCTTGATCCACAAACATCTCAAATGAATGGCTGGTTTAATATGGATGAAAGAGAAGGTAAAATGTCTTTTTCTAGTAATTTATCAGGAAAGCTTATTGTATTAGAATACATTTCTGATGGCTTGGCTTATGACTCAGATACTAAAGTACCTAAGCTAGCAGAAGATGCCTTATACGCGTCCATATTGCATTCTATAATATCTACAAGGTCTGGACAACAAGAGTACTTAGTTCAAAGACTTCAAAAAGACAGAAGAGCTAAATTAAGAAATGCAAAAATAAGGCTATCTAACATTAAGCTTGACGAGATAGTTCAAGTAATGAGAGGTAAATCAAAATGGATTAAACACTAAAATTAAATGAATAAGTCTAAAAACACCTTTTTAAAGTCCAAAATGAACAAGGACATTGACGCTCGTATTCTACCTAATAATGAATATAGAAATGCAGTTAATGTTCAAGTTAACAAATCAGAAGGGTCTAACGTAGGTTCTTTAGAAAATGTTTTAGGTAATGCAAAAGCTGTTGATGTTGGCGCTCACTTAAATGCGCCAGATGTGGTATGTATTGGCACTTTAGAAGATGAGTCAACTGGCATCACTTACTTATTCTTTACAAACTACACTGATCCAAAGCCCTTACAGTTCACCTACAGCTTTAGCAATAAGAGCTATATAGTATCTTTTAATAGTAGCAATAATGAATTAGTAACTTTAGTGGAAGGTTCTTTTCTTAACTTTTCAACAACACATCTAGTTTACGCTTCTAATATAGTAGAAAATTTACTTTTTTGGACAGATAATAGAAATCAACCAAGAAAAATAAATGTAGATTTAGCTAATAACAATCCTAATCAATCCCCAACTTACTACACAACAGAAGATCAAATATCAGTAGCCAAGTACAATCCATATGATTGCATTGAAATGTATGCTCAAAGTAGATTATCTACTTCAGCTACAACTCTATATGAGTCAACCATGAAAGATGTTAGTAGTAAAAACTTACCTAACGGAGGAAATGGAGAGCTAAACATATCAGTAAACGGAGGTACTCAAATAATAGTTAAAAACTTTATTGGCGATATACAAGTAGATCAAGCAACTACTTACGACTCAGGTTCATCTGTGTCTTACATTGACGCTTCAGGTATTGTGCAACCTATTACAGGAGCTTTAGTAAGCGCTGCTTCATATGACGCGGGGTTATCTTTGTGGACAATAGACATAACTGGAGCTGTTTTCCCAAATCTAAGCAGTAATACAGATATAATATTAAACGCAAACCCTTACTACGACTCAAAATTTGCAGGAGATCCCACATACTTAGATGATAAATTTGTTAGGTTTGGTTATAGATTTAAGTTTGAAGACAATGAATACTCTTTATTCTCAACTTTTACTCAAGCCGCTTTTATACCTAAGCAAGACGGGTATTTTATGTATGTACAAAAACCTGACTTAAAAAAAGTAAATAATCAATCAGAAGCGTCAAGAAGTACTATAGTAAATTTTGTTGAAAATAAAGTAGATCAAATAAAGTTAAGAATACCTTTGCCTTTTAAAAACTACAATATGCGTAGTAGCTTAAAGGTTACGGATATAGATATTTTATACAAAGAGTCAGATCAAATACCCGTAAAAGTTATTGACACAATTAGCGCAGCAGAGGTGTTTAATGCGTCAGCATCTTGTAAAGTTAAAACATCTACAGTTGGAGCCCAAACGGATGTTGCTGTGGATAACATAGTTGGAGGTATAAAGATTGGGAGTTATGTAACTGGGTTTGGTATAACTACAGACGTTACAGTTATGGCTTATGCGCCTAATGACCCTAACGTAAATCCTAGTACATCAGGAGTTATAACCTTAAGTTCAGCTCAAACTCTAGTAGCGGGTATTGAGTTGACAGTGGGTGAGCCTGATTATCACGTCTATGATTACCAGTCTAAAAAACCATTTAGAACATTACCTGAAAAAGATTTAATAAGAGTTTATGACAAAATTCCTGTAAGATCTTTAGCTCAAGAAATTTCTGGCAATAGAGTTATATATGGCAATTACCAAAACAAACATACAGCTCCTGAGTTTATAAACTACAACCTTGCTGTAAGTGATAAAGCATCTTTTAACTTAAATGGAGGCACGGCTCAAATATTAGGCACGTTTCCTGTGGGCTCAACCGTAATAGATATAACAAGCATTAAAGGCGACTTTTTTGTTGGAATGATTGTAATATCAGACGGAGTTGCCCCAGGAACCATAATAACAAACATTAGTGGCAACACCATAACTATAGACATTCCTACTATAGGTGTGTTAGTGAATTTACAGTTAGTGGTTTTACAGCCAGGTGGGAAAGAGCAAGATACAACTAGCAGGATTGAATACCCAAATTCAAGTTTAAAAACAAATAGAAACTATCAAGTAGGAGTTGTTTTGTCAGACAGATATGGCAGACAGTCGGGCGTTATATTATCTAATAATAAAGAGGCTTTAGTTTCAGGAAATCAAACTTTTATAGGATCTACTATATACTCTGCATACAATACACTATCAACCCCTGCAAATAGCTGGCCAGGAGATTCAATAAAATTAATATTTAACAACCAAATAGCTACAAGTAAAAATGCTCTTTTAGGTTTACCTGGAGTTTATAACGGTGATGCTACAAGCGCTGATTACAACCCGCTTGGTTGGTACACTTACAAAATAGTTGTTAAACAGACTGAGCAAGAGTATTACAATGTTTATTTACCTGGTATAATGGCAGGTTATCCTGAGGACTTAACTTTAGAGCAAGGCCAAACATCTCATATTGTTTTAACAAGTGATAATATAAATAAAGTTCCAAGAGATTTAAACGAAGTTGGTCCTACGCAAGATCAATTTAGAAGTTCAGTTAAACTTTATGGTAGAGTTGAAAATTCTACAACACAAGTTTCAGAACTATTAACAAACGCAGGTTTAAGCAACCTACAGTACTACCCAGGTAGAGAGTTTGATATTGCAATCACTATTTCTCCTATGAACGACTTGTTTAATTACAACCCCGTTAATCCTCCGAGCCCAAATTTTTTCCCTCAGTTTTACACATATAATTCAAACCCATATATAGCTAGAATAAGTACCGCTACTAAAATAGGTCAAAAAGCTAACATAAATTACACCGCTGTAACGGGTTTTGCGGCAGTAACAGAAACCTCTGCAACTATTAGACTTTATAACGTTTCAGGTAACGTGATTGACATTGAAGCAGGTGATTCTGTAACAGGCCCAGGCTTTCCTGAAGATTTAGTAACTGCTACAGCAACTCCTTATACAGGGGAAAGTCTAGCTGGTACGGCTAACACATCAGCAGGAAGCTCTGGTATTTCTTTAACTTTTGGATCAACCTTCAACCCAGGTGGGTCTGGGTTTTTTGTAGGTCAGATAGTAACAGGCGCTGGCATACCATCAGGCACTATTATAACCGACATAATAGCTAATGGAAGCCCTATTGTTGATTACACTGTTACCCTAAGCCAAACAGCCGGTGTTGTTAGCGGAACACAAGTATCGTTTACAAATGCAGCGCAGTTAATTGTTAGTGAAGCCGTAAATTTTTCATTGGGAGATAGAATACAAATATCAAGCGTAGCAAAACCTGGAATTCAGTATTTAGCGGTATACGAAACAGAACCTGTGAAAAGTCTTTTAGATATATTTTGGGAATCGTCTACAACCGGTATTATACAAGACGTTAACAACATAATATTAAACGAAAATCCTGTAGGTGAAGGTGCAGGAGGTATATCGCCATTTAACGATAATTCTTTTACCGAAGGGTTAAGGCCAAATCCAATAACTGGTGAATTTCCAACTATTACTCAAGCGCCATTTGGTTTAGTAAATAACTTTGGTAGCCCAATTGTTTTAAGCGCAACAGACACGCCGTTGTCTTTAGACTCCGTGCTTAATGGTTATGAAGAAAATGTGCAAACTATATATGAAACTGGAGGCGTTGTAACCCCTGTTTTTAGTTTTGCAGAACTAGGTTCAAGCCAATTATACGATATAAGAATAGCACAAGGTTTTGTTGACAACATTTGGTTTGGCACGGATCCGCTTTTGTATACTTTTACATTTGTATTTACTTGTGAAATAAATGGTTTAGAATCAACTTTCACTAGAACGTCTGTTTTAAGAAACGTTGCGCCAGCTTTTTACTCATGGGAAGAAACTAGTGTTAGAGCCTTACGCACTCAAACAGCTGAAGCAACAACTGGTGGTTTTAAGTTTGATGTATATGGACAAACTAACAGCGTTTCAAACGTATTGAATGGATTTTCAGTGGCTAATGATACAAATCCCACAGCTTTTCCAAGCAATTTAGTAACTTCAGGTACAAACTTTACAAGTCCAGATGGTATTAACGGCCAAAACAACGCTTCTCCTAATAACGTATGGCCTATAGCCCCAACTTCTGGAGTAACGCAGACAGGCACTTCAATCAACTTCGCCGGCCCTGATACTTGGACAGTGTTTACTATGGATACTATTGCCTTGTATAATACAATTGACTTTAGAGTAGGATATACTACACAAGCAAATAGCTCAATACCAGATGGAACGTATGTAGCAAGTTTTACAGACGGTGCTGTAGGTTCAGGAACTAGAATAGCAACTTTTAATAAATCTATTACTACCACTGGGGCAACTCCACCTTTTACTGGTGCTGATCCAGCTACCGGCCTATTTAATGGAGACTCTGTAAGCTTTTTTACCCCTAACTATTTAGTTGTTGATCAACTAATAGATGTAACTGAAGGTGATTTAATCTATTTATATGAACCACCTACTTTCAATAATTGTCCAATAGGCCCGGTATATATAGGAAGTGCAAACATTGAAGTTGTTGCGGCTATACAAGGCGTTAATGGCGCAGGGTTTGATGCTAGCGATATATTTCCAGCACCCCAAAATGATCAAAAATGGCAAGATTTAACATGTAGTATCACAAGTGTGACAGACAGCTCTGGAAACGACGCTGCACAGTATTTTGATTTAGCTAACGGAGGTGTTATGCAACAAAATTCCGATGGAGTTGGAGAGGTTAATTTACTAAACACAGGCTACGAAAACGACGCAATGCCAGCTGATGTTTACACTGTAAACTTAAGACTAGACGATCCAGCAGATCACGTTTTTTGTTCTATTATAGTTAACACTGGTTTAAAAATATGTGATACGCCTTACGGTGGACCTGGTAGGTTTGGAGATGCACCTTTTGGTGTTTGTGAATACACAGTTACAGGTACTCCAACTAGCTCGGGTATTAACGCTGGTTACCAAGAAGTAATTCGAAAATACATAGTTGTGTCAATATGTGAGGGGGCTGCTGGTTATTTAGCTCCTTGGGGTAATGGATCAAATGGTAATTGGGTTTTTATGGCAGGTAGTGGAGACACAGGTGTTGCAAACCCTTCTTGGCAAGAAGCTATAAATCAAAACGGAAATCAAACAAACATTTTATTAGATCCTATATCTAGCACTCCAAACCCCTATTGGACCCCCGGAGGAACCCCTCCACTATGTAGCGGTCAATGGCTTCAGGGTGCCGGTTGGGATGACATAACAGATGTGACTGATCTTATAACGGTTTATCCTGGACTTAGAAGTATTATTTTAGAAGGTCAAGGACCGTTTCCTGGTGGACCTTGCTCACCCCAAGCTCCAAACTGGGCTTATACTAGCACTATTGTAAAATCTGCGGGAACAGGAACCGGAGTGCCTTTAGATCCTCCAGTAGAAAACTATGTATTCACCATTTAAACGAAGTGTAATTTAACACAAAAATAAGTAATAATTAAATAATGGGAGCAGTAATTGAAGTTAAATATTTTAATACTTTTATTTTAAAAAAGACAAATAGCGACGATGAACCAATTTGGAATGGATCATTCGGCGTACCACCTACTGTTCCAGGAAAATATCCTGCTGTTGCTAACCTAGGGGGAGTTAACGACTTTGCTATAGAGGAGTCTAGAATAAGAGGAGGTTATAACAACACAACTGTTGACTTTGGCGTAAAAGCTTATATAGTTGAAGATGAAAGAATAGGTGGCTACAGAAGCAGCTCTTTAATATATTCTGGTATATACAACTCCAGAACTGGCATAAATCAAACAAATGTATTTTCTGTAGGTGAAGACATTAGCAAAACAGCTGATCCAGCAAACGCGTCTATACAAAAGCTATACGCTGAAGACACGAATTTAGTTATATTTCAAGAGCTAAAAGTTAGTAGGGCTTTAATAGATAAAGACGCTATATATTCAGCTGAAGGTGGAGGCTCTATAACTTCAAGCAATTTAGTTATAGGCGTTATACAGCCTTACGCTGGAGAATATGGTATAAGCAAAAACCCTGAGAGCTTTGCTATTTACGGTTATCAAAAATATTTTTCTGATCAAAACAACAATGCAGTGCTTAGGTTGAGTAAAAATGGTATAGAAGAAATTTCTCGTTACGGTATGAGAGACTTTTTTAGAGATGACTTAAATAGAATAAAAACTTCAGCAGGTAACGGAGTGGTTTTAGGAGCTTATGATATACATAACAATCAATATGTAGCTTCATTACAAGAAGATCTAGGTTCAAATTACAACACATTGTCTTTTGACGAACAAGCACTTGGGTGGGTTAGCTTCTTTACTTATGATGCAGAACAAATGTTCAGTATAAACAACAACTTTTATACAGTAAAAAACGGAAGTATTTGGGAGCAATACGCTGAAAAAACAAATTACCCTGGAGCTAAAAGAGGTAATTTTTACGGATTAGATTATTCTAGTGCTGTAACAGTTTCTTTTAACGCAGCCACTGCAAATTCAAAAACATTTAAAACAGTTAGTTACGAAGGAGCTAACGGTTGGCAATTATCATCTTTAGTTTCTGATCCAACTGGATCAAATATTACAAGCCCAGCTGTGAATTGGAATTCTAGTACTGATTTAACTAATTTAACAACTATTTCTCAAGAGTACCCTTCACTTTATAGTTATTATGAAGGTGAATATATAGAGGCTAATTCTACAGCTACAATTAGTCAAGTTGTTAGTACAACACAATTTTTAATAATAGCAACAAAATCACCTATATTGAATTCTGCTGTTTCAGGACTTAATATACCTGTTAACACCTCGATGCCTGCTTTATCAACAATTGTGGGTAACGTAAATATTTCTAACGCTGGTTCAGTAAACACAATTATATCGAATGTACCGCAAAGTATACCACCTGGAACATTTATTTCATCTCCAAATCAAATACCTTTTGATACGTTTGTAGTATCTTATAATACTGCAACTGGAGTGCTAGTTACTAACAATGCTATTGTCATGCCAGCTGGTTCTTTTATAGAATTTAATAATCTTTACTTGATAACCTTAAGCAACGCTGCGCCACTTGCTGCAGTTAATACGGTTTTAACGTTTAACAGTATAACTAATAGAGCTGATTACATAAGTGTTTTCAATACTTTAAACCCTGCGTATCCATCAATTCACGCTGGCTTTGATAGAAAAGAAAATAAATATGTTGGAAATTTAAGAAACTTTACACCAGCGTCTAATGGAGAGGTTATTTGGGGAGAGTCAATAAGCGGAGTAAAAGGGTTTTACACCTTAGGAACTTTTTCAACCGATACTACTACGGATTTGGGTGGCAATAAGCAATTATTCTCTGTAGAAAGTTCGTATACAATAAATAATGGATATTAACAATAAAATAATAATAATATGGGACCACTAACACCGGCGCTAATTGGAGGAGGCTTGCAAATAATAGGTGGCCTTATGGGAGCTAGTGCGGCTAAAAAAAGAGAAGAAGCCGCTAGAAAAGAAAGGCTTAGGTTACAAGGTAAGTTAGAAGACTTAGAAAATAGTAGACAAGATATAATTAATCCTTATGCAGGTATTGTAGATCTTAGCGGCATGATAAGTAATCCTTTTGCTAATTTATCTGTAGCTACAGGCGCTGCTGAAATGCAAATAGAAGAAGCAGACATATCTTTAGCTAATACTTTAGACACATTAAGAGCAACTGGAGCAAGCGCAGGGGGTGCAACAGCTTTAGCGCAAGCTGCTTTGAGATCTAAAAAAGGTGTTGCAGCTAGTATTGAAATGCAAGAAAAAAATAATGAAGATAAGCGAGCTCAAGGAGAACAGCAGATGGAACAAAGACAAATAGCTGAACAACAAAGACTGCAAAATGCAGATGTAGCAGGCGAACAATTTATGTTTTCTACTAGAGAAGGTCGTCAAATGCAAGAGCTAGATAGAACGGCTGCTATGCTAGGGTCCGCTAGACAAGCTGAGGGTCAAGCGCAATCAGACGCAACAGGGTCGATAACAGGGGCTGTTAGCGGGTTAGCTCAGATTGCTGGAGGTTATGGAGCATCACAATCATAAACAAACATGGAAAACGAAAATTTACAACAAAATAATTTTTTAAGACAGTTTAATCAAAGCAATGCTATTGCTTATAATAGAGATTTTATAAAAAGCAACAGCGATTATAACTTTCAGTTATTAGATAATGCATACAGAGGAGCTGGCATACATTATGCTAAAATAAAAATAGCTATAGATTCAAATAAATGTACTTCAAAAGATTGTGCAATGGAATTAGCTCAATTAAAATACTTAGAGCAAGCTCCTGAGATTTCATTAGATTTTTTATCATCTTTAATTTCTCAATTGCAAGTAACTGAAGAAGATAATTTTGATCCTAATAATAATTTTTTATATACAGTTGCAAATAGCGTAATGACAACTAAGCCAGGTTTTTCTAAAACAGATGGATATATGGTTTATTTGGATTTACTTAATAATGGATCTCAGCAAATTGAATTTCATGGACCTGCTTTTGTAAAAAAAGAACTTAAGTTTACAGGCATTGTAGGAATGAGTGCAATTGATCAAGTTATGGTACCTGATCCTTTAATAATTAATAGCTCGTCTTTAACAGCTCTTTTAAATGATGATACATCTTTAGTAGTGTCTACTCCAGTTATACAAAAAATTATGATGACTTTGATACCTGAAACTGGTTTGTTTATGCAGGAAATGATTAATGATAATAAAGAATTAAAAGCTAACGCAAAAATTAGCGAAGAGTTTATATTAAAAAATCCAGACGGAAGTTTTGATTATGAAATTGTTGACTTGGGTAATGGTCAAGGAAAAAATATATTAAAATATGATTTAGAAAAAATTGATAAAAAAATAACTCCTTTTGTAAACGCGGAAGCTGCGGGTTTATTAAGCTCAGAACAAGACGCAGTAGCTGCATGGAATGTATATATTTCAAAAGATAAAGCAATTTTTGAAGATGACTCTGAAGATAGAAACTGGATTTATAAAGAAGTTTTACCTCTTTCACCAGAAAATAAATCTTTGTTTCAAAATTCATTTAAACAATATTTTAAAAATAATTTTTTAGATTCATTTATGGCAAATCAATCACCTACTGTTAAAGAGGATGCGGCTGTGTTTGATTTAGCTCAAGCTAAACAAGCAGAAGCTCAAAAGTTTTTAGATGATAATAATTTAAATTAAATTAAATGACATTACTAGAATACGTACAAACATTAAGTTCAGATATATCTGTGCCAGAAAAAGTTGCTCTAACTGAAGCTTGGAAGAAAAGAAATAAGTCTGCTCAAGAAACTGTTCAACAAACAGTAGTTGAGGAAGAAAAGCCTAATAAATTTAATGAAGATGGATCTTTTAATTTAGATTCTTTTTCTGAAGAAACTAAAGTCGCTGCTGAAAAAGTAAACGAAAAAAAGAAAACTGCTGCTGCACAGGACAATGTATCAGCTACACCGGTCGTGTCCGAGAAATTCAATTTTGGGGTTGGAAAATCTCTATTTCAAGAAAGTGAATGGCTAAAGTCTTTTAAAAATCAACAAGAACAAAGAAAAGCTTACGATGAACAGCAAGCAAAGTTTAACTCTGTTGTTTCTAAAGAAGAAACCCATAATGCTAATACTTATGATTTTAAATGGAACGTTGGTGATGATGGTAATTTAGAATATTATCAAAAAAAAGAAGGTACAGATAAGTGGAAAAAAGAAACAAACGATTATTCTATTGCTAGCATACAAGTAGAATTAGGTCATGCAAGTGAAGAGCAAAAAAAAGCATTAAAGTCATATAAAAAACAATTGCGCAAGCAGGAAAAAAGAAACGCTGAGATTGCATTGTTAAATAGTAAACTTAAAAACGACACATTAGTACCTTCAGTTATACCTATGAACGAGCCTATTAGCGAGGGTGACGATCCAAATGTATGGAGCATGGATGGGAGCGGCAAAATGGTAGCAGAAGAAAATCCTTATGTTGGGCCCTATGCTGCTGGATTAAAACCAGTCCCTTTAGAAGTTCAAATAGAAAAATATGATAAAATTATTAAAAATGATTTTGAATTTGACAAAGAAGGTAAGCCAATTATTTATACTGAAGAAGAAGCAAATCTTTTTAACAGTTTAATTAAAAATAGAAATAGCTTAGCATCAGATTACCAATATCAGCAAATAATAGATGATTCTCCAAGCAATGCGGAAATTATTGAAATGCAAAATTTACGTAAAGATGATGGTACTTTAAAAAATGTTCCTGAGGAAGCTTTTTATGTAGAAAGCTTTACAGCAAGCAATGGTATGAAAGGCGGGGGGTATTACATAAAAGGAAAACAGCAAGAAATACCTAAAGCAAATCAGCAACAAGCTTTTGATAACTATAAAATAAGAACGGGTAAAGACGCTAAGTCAACTATGGAATTAACTGCTGAAGATTACGTTCTTAGCGCAGCGCAAGATCCATTTAATACGGTTCTTGCTGTTATGAATAAAAATAAAGAAAACGCTAAACGTCTTGAATTTGGGGATCGTTTAGGGAAAGGCCTTGAAGCGGGTGTAACTCGCATAGGAGGCAAATGGCTTGGGATACCTAGTTGGATGAATCAGCAAATAGCTACTATTCTTTTTGACGATAAAACATTAGCAGCAGTAAACGCATTGCCTTACGAGCAAAGAGCTAAAGTTATAAATACAATGGCCACTAAATTTGGCATTCCTTCTGGAAGTGTAGCTAATTATTTATTAGATATATCAGAAAGAATGTATGACGAAGTAGACAATATAAACTCCACCATGCGCACTTTTGATCAAACTATTACCGAAGGGATTGGTGAAAGAAGTTTTGTAAGTCAAATGACGCGATTATCTACAGACGCTTTAAGTTCAGCCACTAGTTTACTTGAGGTTGCAATACCTTACGTAGGCATACCTTTATTAATAATGGGAGAATCTTCTTCTGCTAGTAGAGAAAAACAAAAAGAAGGCAATAATTTAAGCTTGGGTCTATCTGGCTATTCTTTAATGATTGGCATGTCAGAAGGTGCTTTAGAAATTGTAACTAGAGGGTTAGCTAAAAAAGCTTTTGGTTTTAAACCTAAAAATTTAGATGCTTCTTTTAAAGGGTTATCAAATTATTTGGGAGATATTTTTAAAGCGTTTGGAATGGAAGGGGGCTCAGAAACAGGTACATTTGCTATTAACGAGTTAGCCGAATATTTATACACAGGAAAAGAAATAGATTTTAATAAAAAGTTTGCAGAAGGATTTGATACATTTTTAATTGGTGGTGCATTTGGAGCAAAGCTATCAGGCTTTGGAGCTGGTCGATCGTATTTAAATCAATCGGCAACTAATAGAAGGATTAACACTATATTAGATGATTCTAAAGTAGATGCTATGTACACTGCTTTTAGCGATCTTAATGTATCCGACACTTCTGTTAAGCTTGCTAGCGTCGGGGGATCTTTAAGTTTATTAAATACACAATTAAAAGCAGAAGTAAACAGTGGCAGCATGACTCAAGGAGAGGCTGACGTAATTAAGCAAAACTTTTTAGATGTTCAATCAAATGCAAAGGCTTTAAATACAGCTGGCGTAAACCTTAAAAGTCAAGCTCCTTTAACTGCATTGTTAATAGAAAAAAATAAACTTCAGGAAAAAATTAAAAAAATAAATGATTCTGATATTACCGAAGGTAATGGAGATCAAGCTCGATTGAATGAAATAAAAACTGAAATTCAAGAGCTAGTTGTACAAGATACAGTAATTGATATTGAAAGCTCTAAAACTAGAGAGGGAGCTAGATTAATAGCTGAACAATTAGGAGCAGAGTTTGAAAATTATGGCACACAAGAATCTTACGACGCTAGAGTCAAAGAGCTTGCGGATAAGGGTGCTAAAGTACAAAAATCATTAGGATACGGCCAAGCTGTTGAATTTAATGGTGAAACTATTATATTAATAAATGACAGAGTTGCTGCAGAACGAAATAAATATACTACTGACCAGCATGAACTTTTACATCCATTTTTTAAACAAACATTTCAAAACAATCCAGAATTAGCTATAACATTTGGCAAGTCTTTAATAACAGAAATATTAAACAATAAGCAAATTGAAGGCGGAGATAAAATGAGAGCTAGGCTTCAAGACTATATAGCTGATGAAAATTATTCAGCTGAAATGACTTATGAGGAAGTTATTCCTTTAGTTAGTGAGGCTATTACGAATGGTGATATTGTTTATAATGAAAAAACAAAAGGCTTTTTTGAAGCGTTAAGAGATAAAATATCTAATGTTTTTAAATCTAATAAAAAACAGCCATTAAATATTGAGTTTAATACTGGATTAGATATTTTTAACTTTTTAAAAGATTATAATAATACAATTAACTCTGGTAACAAATTAAACGAAGCTCAGCTTAAAGTAGCAAAAGAAGGCGCTAAAGGTGACTTAGTTGATGGCATAGTTGAAAAAGTTGACGGTAGAACCAAAGGAGCTCGCGAAACTAAATCAATAGACAGTGAGTTGGCTAAGGTTGAATTAGCTAGAATTGAGTCTGAAACTAAGGGTATAATTGCAAAAGAAAGCAAGCTAGAGTCTAACGTTAAGGCAAGTGAAAAAGTGCAAACTATTTATGAAACTCAAGGTGTAGATGGAGCTTTTGAAATTATAGAGCAATTTAAGCCTATAGTAAGTAAAATAGTAGAAAAAAGAAGTGAAGCCCCTAATTTTGATCGTCAACTTTTAACAGACGAAATAGAAACAGGTAAGCGTGGTATAATTGATTTAATTAAAGAATACAAGCCTGAATCAGGTGTTCCATTAGCCGCTTATATAAACAAATTTTTACCAGCTAGAGCTATAGAAGCTTCTCAAAGAGTTTTAGGAGAAGAATTTACAACTGATGTTACAGAAGCTAAAGGCGTAATGGCTGAAGAAGTAACAACAGAAGTTGCTACAAAGCCTGTAAAAAGAAAAATAAAACCTAGCTCTCTTATATCTAACGATGCCGTAAGCAAGATTAAAGAGCAAGTGCAAGAAAAGATTAAAGGCATTGACCCTAAAAATTTAACGTTTAAAAAACTTGGTGACTTAGCTCCTGAAATTATTGCAGAAGAAATTGGAATACCGGTTAAAAAACTTACTGTACCCGCTGCTAATTTATCAAAAGGAGACGCAACAGCTATACAGCAATTTGTTAATAAGAACGCCGATAAACTATTAAAGATATTACCACAAGGCGCAGTAGTAGAAGCTGCAACAGAGAAGCTCTTAGGTACCTCTACGGGTGTGCCAAAAGGATTGCTTGACGCATTCTATACTAAAAAAGATAGACTTGGCAAAGGTGCTGGACTTGCTCCATTTGTTTTAAATAAAGGAATAAGTAAAGCTGATTTTTTAAAGGCTTTTGGCATTGTTGATGGTAAAAAACAAGAAGGATTTAACGCAAGGTCTTCACAAGCTCAGGCTTTAAAAGGTATTGCTGGCTTGTACGGCAAGTTAGTTACAAATGAAATTGTAAGATCAGATACTGATTTAAGCTTAGAAACTAAACAAGATGTTGCTGCAGGCAAAAACACATCTATGGCTAGTAAGTTAGAAAGCTATGATGCTGTGCCTCCTGAGCTTAAAACCGCGTTTAAAGAGGTATCTGTTTTAAGAAACAAAAAACAATTAGCAAGTGATCTTGATTTTAATTCACCACCTATAAATGAATCTAATAGAGTAGCACAGCAAGATGCAATGCAAAAAGCTGTTGTTAAACATAAATTAGATACAGCTACTATTGAAGCCGGTATGATGGGTAGTGGTGGTAAGCAGACTTTTTATGGAGTTAAAGGTGGTAAAATGTACTCGTCTGCAAAGCAGGCTTTTGAGGCAGGTATAAAAAACGCTGTTAAGTTTGGAAAAACAACAGATGGTAAATTTGTTGAAATTAATACTGAAGGTATAACAAATTGGGTTGCTAAGCCAAGTAGACTGTATTACGGCAAAAGCGATCCTGCTTATAAAAAGCTAATTAAAAGCGCGCAGGTTTATAACGGTCCTAAAACAAAAAAAATAAGTCCAATTCGTGCTTTTTCAACAAACCCAAAAACCAGGGCTGATGCAAAACAGGAATCTAAGAATAACATGGAAGTTTTAGATCATGTAGTTTCTCAACTTTCTAACGCTGTTGCAGATGGTATGTCTTTAGATATAGCTGCCGCAATTATTATACAAAGTTATCAAGCTACTTCTGGATTAGTAAAAATAGCTGCACCGTTTAAATATCGTTCTATTGAAATGAGATACGGCGGGCTCAAATCAAAAAAACAACAAAGAGAGGGTAAAAAATATAGAGAAGAACACAATCCTCCTGCGTCGGTGGTTGGGGCATCTATACTTTTGGCTATTAAAAATAATGCTGCCGCTCCTGCAATGAAAGCTATAAAAGAAAATTATTATCAAACGCAACTTTCTAAATTTGATGATGATTTATTAGATCAAGCTAAATTAGATTCTACGCTAGTAAAAGGACAAAGCATATTTAATAACCCTATAACAAGGCTTGCTGCTGCGGGAATTGATTTAAACACACTTAAAAATCCTGATACAGGAAAAACAATTGCTGAAGAAGGTGGATTTGGTATTGATCAACAAATATATAACAAATATAATGCTAATGAAAAAGTACAAGCGTCTAATATTCAAAACGAAGCTATATTAAAAACTATAGAAAATCCTGATTATAATGTAGCAAAAGTTATTAAAGCTTCTATACCTTTAGTGCCAGGAAAGTCAATGGCTTCTAAGCTTGATAGCGATTTAATACCTGAATCTATAAAATACAATCAGCCTATAACTGTTCAAAAAGCTATAAATGCTTTAGAAAAAACCGACAAAGCTTTAAGCAACGCCAGAAAATTAGATGCCCCTGTTAAAAAAATTAGAGTATTTGATTTTGATGATACGCTTGCAAGATCTAAAAGTATGGTTATTGTTAATATGCCTGACGGGACTAGCAAAAAAATAAATGCTACTCAATTTGCACAACAAGCATCTGATCTTGAATCACAAGGAGCTGAATTTGATTTTACAGAATTTAGCAAAGTTGTTGAAGGTAAAAAAGGACCTTTGTTTGATATTGCTAAAAAAATAGCAGATGCAAGAGGAACTGAAGATGTATTTATTCTTACGGCGCGACCGCAAAACGCTGACGGTCCTATAAAAGCTTTTATGAAAGCAAATGGTATTGACATACCTTTAAAAAATATAACCGGATTAGGAGATGGTACAGCACAAGCAAAAGCTGGGTGGATAATGGGTAAAGCGGCCGAAGGTTATAACGATTTTTATTTTGCAGATGATGCAATTAAAAACGTGCAAGCTGTTAAAGATGTATTAGGCCAAATAGATGTTAAATCTAAAGTACAATTAGCAAAAGCTAGTAAAATAGAAACTTTTGATATCATTACAAATGATATGATTGAGGATTCTTCTGGCATTGAAGCTTATAAACAATATTCCGCTGCTAGAGCTCAAACAGTGGGAGCTAGTAAAGGTCGATTTAATTTCTTTATTCCTTCAAGCGCTGAAGACTTTACAGGTTTATTATATAAGATGTTAGGCAAAGGTAAAAAAGGTGATGCTCAAATGGCATTTCTTAAAACAAACTTACTTGATCCTTATGATAGAGCTGAGTCAGCCGTAACACAAGCTAAAATAGCTGCGGCAAATGATTTTAAAGCATTAAAACAAAACTTAAAAACTTTACCTAAAAGTTTAAGCAAACCAACAGGTATAGGAGGATTTACATTTTCACATGCTGTTCGTGTGGCTGTGTGGTCAAAACAAGGTATGGATATACCTGGATTGTCTAAAAAAGATATAAAAGAATTAAACGATTTTGTAGATAACAATGCTGAGCTTAGCGTTTTTACTGATGAGTTAATGAAAATTCAAAAAGGTAAACCTTATCCAAAGCCAGGCAAAAGCTGGCTAGGTGGTAACATTACTGGCGATATCATAAATGATATTAATAAAGTTAATAGAGCTGAATATCAGCAAGAGTGGAGAGAAAACGTTGATATTATATTCTCAGAAGATAATATGAATAAAATGGAGGCTGCTTATGGATCTAAATGGCGTAGAGCTATGGAAGATTCTTTGCGTAGAATGAAGTCTGGTAGCAACAGACCTCCAGGGGGCAACAGTGTAACAGACGGATTACTTGACTGGCTAAACAATTCAGTTGGTGCTGTAATGTTCTTAAATACAAGATCTGCACTGCTTCAAACTATATCTGCGGTAAACTTTATAAACTGGGGTGATAATAACATAGTAAAAGCAGGTATTGCATTTGCAAATCAAAAACAATTTTGGAGTGACTTTATGACGCTTATGAATTCTGATTACTTAGTAGAACGTAGAAACGGTCTTAAAATTAACGTAAGTGAATCTGAAATTGCTGATGCTGTAAGAGATTCTGATAACAAAGTAAAAGCAGCTATAGCATTTTTGCTTAGCAAAGGTTTTGTAATGACAAGGTTTGCAGATAGTTTTGCAATTGCAACTGGAGGATCTACTTTTTACAGAAACAGAGTAAAAGCTTTAGTAGGAAAAGGTATGGAACAAAAAGCTGCAGAAGCGCAAGCTTTTGAAGACTTTAGACAAATAGCAGAAGAAAGTCAGCAGTCAAGTAATCCAAATAGAATTAGTCAGCAACAAGCTTCTGGTGCTGGTCGTGTTATATTAGCTTGGGCAAATACGCCAATGCAATATGCTCGTATTCAAAAAAGAGCCGCTCAAGATCTTATAAATGGCCGTGGCGATTGGAAAACTAATGTGTCTAAAATAGTTTATTACGGCGCTGTGCAGAATTTAATATTTAATGCGCTGCAACAAGCTGTATTTGCATTAGGATTTGGTGAAGACGAAGACGAAGAAGAAATGGATGCTAAGAAAAGCGAAAAGATTTCAAGAATAGCAAATGGTATGATTGATTCACAGCTTAAGGGTCTAGGTATAGGTGGAGCTGCTGTGGTTGCATTAAAAAGCACTTTAATGGAGTTAGGGAAGCAATACTCTAAAGACCGCCCTAAATATGAAGAAGCCGTGTTTGATTTATTAGGCTTTTCACCGCCTCTTGGTTCTAAAGTTCAAAAAATATACAGCGGGCTTAGAAGTTTTAGCTGGAATATGAAAGACATTAAGGATAAAGGTTTAAGCCTAGACAATCCAGCTTACTTAGCAGGTGCTCAAATAACAACAGGTCTTACTAATATTCCGTTAGACAGAGTTATTAAAAAACTAAATAGCATGCGAGGAATTGTAAGCGAGCAATCTTCCCTTTGGCAAAAAGTTGCGTTGGGCCTTGGTTGGTCTACTTGGGATGTAGGTCTTGGTTATTACGGAGGGTTTGACGCGGCAAAAGTTTTAACGCCTGAAGAGGAAAGAGTTAAAGAAATTGACGATATGAAAAAGTTAACTAAAACGCAAGAGCAAATTGATATGCTACTTGATTTAGGGTTAACTAAAAAAGAAATAAAAGCTTTAGGCAAAGAACAAGTTAGAGTTGAAAAAATTATAGAGCTGCAAAATGCAGAGGCTAAACCCAAAGAAGAAGCTAAAGTTAAGGAAGAAATAAAAGAAGAAACAAAACCAACACCTGAAGTAAAAGCAAAACCTAAAACTGAAAGTGCTGAAAGAAGACTTAGAAGACAATTTGATTCTATTAAAGATGAAAACAAACCTGATCAAGTAAAAACATTACTTAAATTTGGTTTAACCAAAAAACAAATAAGAGAGTTACAATACGAAAAAAATAGAGTAAACAAAATATTAGAACTAATGCCTAAAAATAAATAATGAGTTCACCATTTCAAAAAAAATTTAGTAAAAAAACTCCTTTTGCTCAGAGATTGCAAGCCCCTAAAACTTCTAATTATGAATCTTTAAATAGCGATGAAAGCTGGGAAGGTGGAATTGATCGATGGCTTGATTTTCCACAAGAAAAAGGTAGAAGAGAAACTGATGAGCAATTAAAAATTGTTCCAGACAAAGATGGTTTAGTGCCGGAGCAAAATAGTTTTGAGTATGGAGATATGAGACGTCACTGGAACACTGCCAACGAAACCGCTAAAGCTTTCAGTGAGAAAATGGATTTTTTGCCTTCTTTTATAAGCAAACCACTTGGCGTTCTTGCGGCTAACGTTGCTGGAGGTGGGCATGAATTAAATAACTTAATAGATGGCGGTTCCTTTTGGCAGTCTTTAGAAGATTTAGAGAATAATAAATGGGGTGCAGCATCTTCTCTGCTAAGTGAAGAAAATGAAAAAAAACTTTTTAATATATATAAAAAATTTGGCCCTGATGGCAAATAAAAAAATAACAAATAAACAATGAGTATATCAGACATTAAAATGTACGCAATGAGTTTCGGAGTGGTTGGAATAACAACGTTTGGGCATATAGAAACTTGGTTAAAAATTACCTTGCTTCTTGTAACTATTGGATACACGGTAACAAAATGGGTTAAACTTAAAAAAAAATAATATGAATCAAAAATCACCGCTTCACATTAAAGAAGCCGCTTACGAAAAACAAAATCGTAAAATGCGTAAAGAAAACCCTGGAATGGGTAAAAGGCTTACGTCTGGAACAAGCCCTCGAAGAGTGTCATTTGCATGTAGATTTGCAGGGATGGCCGGCGCAATGAAAGACGCTAAAGGAGAACCAACAAAAAAAGCTATGGCTTTAAAAAAGTGGGGATTTGGTAGCGTTGCAGCTGCTAAAAGTTTTTGTAGTAAACATAAATCTAAAAAATAAAAATATGGAATCATCATTATATCAAAAATTTATTTCTAAAGAACCAAAAATAAAAACAGAAAAATTAGACGAAGTTGTTGTAACTGGGAAAGGCAGAGTTAATTGGGGTGATAATCCAATACCTGAAGGAGATAAAGTTAAACATCCTAAATTTGCTCAAGCTATGAAAGCTATAAATACTTATAGCGGAATGAAAGGTGGCCCAAAAGCAGATGATTATTTTAGAAAAAATATAGAAGGGCCTGCTATTAAATATAATAATAGATCTTATTCTCTTCAAGCTTTAATACCAGATTAATGCGAAGCATAAATAAAATAATAGTTCATTGCTCTGCTACACAAGAAGGAAGACATTTAGATGCCGCTGAAATAAACCGTTGGCATTTGAAAAGAGGTTGGAAAGGCATAGGGTATCACTATGTTGTTTTGTTAGATGGTACTATAGAATATGGCCGTAATATATACGAGCAAGGGGCTCATGTTAAAAACCATAATAAAGAATCAATAGGAGTTTGTTATATTGGGGGAGTAGAAGAGGAAAGAGGAAAAAACGGCAAATGGATTGCTAAAGACACTAGAACGCCTGAGCAAAAAGAAAGCTTGCTATTGTTATTAAAAACATTAAAAAAAATGCACGTAGACGCAACCATTCATGGCCATAACGAGTTTGCCGCGAAAAGTTGTCCGTGCTTTGATGCTTATGAAGAATATTGTAATATATAAATAAATGGGAAAATTAAAAAAAGGAAGATTATCTGAAATAGTTAAAGAATTACAAGGAGCTTCTGAAATGCACTTAAAGCAATCAAAAGAGATTGATAGCCATATTGAAGACATGGAATCACCTTTAGAATTAAAAGACGCATGCTATAAAAAAGTAGTTGCAAGATATGGCCCTAAGAATTCGGCATATCGAAGCGGAGCTATGGCTAAGTGTAGAAAAGCAGGCGCTGCCAACTGGGGAAATAAAAGTAAAAAATAATGTATCAATCGCCATTTAGTAAAGTTAGAAAAACCAAAGAAGGTTTAGCTCTTAAACGTTGGTTTAAAGAAAAATGGGAAACACCCAGCGGCAAAAAAGATTATAGCGAAACAGACGAAAACACCTTTAGACCTACTAAAAAAGTTTCAAAAGATACACCATCAACTTGGAGTGAATTAACTCCTGCTGAAAAAGCTGCAGCTAAAAAAGAAAAAAACACTAAAGGAAGAGTTACTAAATATAAAAAATAAAAAATTATGAATAAATTTTCAAGCCCTTTTATGGCTAAGTCACCATTAAATCAAAATAAAGTAGATCTTGGAATAGTTAAAACTAAAAGACATATGATGCCTAATAGCTATAAAGAAGGCGATTCAGTTGATGAAGATGATTTTGAAGACAGCTTTAAAGCAAAAGGTAAAGTTCCTCAATTATCAGTACAAGATTATAGCACCGTTAAAAAAGATAAAGATGGAAATAGCTACGTAACAAGATTAAAAGAAGAATAATTATGAGTTCACCGTTTCAACAACAGTTTTCAAATAATTCACCATTTAAACCTTTACATGAGGCTCAAAGCATTATAGATCCAAAATACCCGGGGTCTAAACAAGAATTTGAACAAAAAGAAAATAAAAAACAAAAAAAATTTATTTCTAGTTTGCCTAAGCGGGATGGTCGCCCTACTCAAACGGGTGCTATTAATGAAAGCAATGATCACGTATTAATAGGAAGTATTGCTAGTAAGGGTTTTAACTTATCTAAAAAAATTCCATCGCTTTTTAGTAAACAAATTAAAAAAGTAAAAAATGTAGCAACAAATTTTGCAGATAATATAGTTGCAGCTTTATTGCCTAATAGCAATTAATAAAAAGGAACAAGATAAATAGGCGTACCATACCTAATAGTTCCTGTAACCAGAAAGGGCCCTCATAACGAGAGCCCTTTTTTGATTTTAGTAAAGTTTTGAGCAAAGTACCTATTTTAAGTACTTTCATCGAATTATTCCTATTATAACTACCCATCACAAGCCAAACAATCTTCATTCATTGCTGTGGCTGCAATATCGCCTCGTAAGACGCTTTCTGTTCTTGTATAATATAAAGTCTTAACTCCTTTTTTCCAAGCCTCGAAATGCACCTTATTAAGCCATTTAGGCGTTGCTTCAGAAGGAAAAGCTAAGTTTAGACTAACTGATTGATCTACATACTGCTGCCTCAGTCCAGCTTGATTAACTAACTCTAGTTGATTAATTTCCTTAAAAGTTTTAAATACTTCCTTTGCGGGGATGTCGTGGCCCATAGTAACATCATTAAGCTGATCAATATCTTGGACAGAGCCACCGTCAGCCAAGATCTTATTCCATACTTCTTCATTGTTTATTTTATGTTTTCTTAATAATTTAACTAACGTAGGATTTTTACGTATAAATGTGCCTTTAGCCGATTGCTCAGTAAATACATTGGCAGCCCAAGGCTCTATCCCCGCTGAAACATTCCCGCTAAGCTTACTGTTAGAAACAGTGGGAGCAACAGCACGAAGATGAGTATTACGCATACCAGTTCCAGCACACCATAAAGGCTCACCATAAGTTTCCGCAAGTGCCATGGAAGCTCTTTCGCTTTCAATTTTAATTTGCGAAAATATTTTCCTAGTTTCAAACTGAGATAGTAAACCTTCGAAAGGAATACCCTTCTCTTGTAGATATGTATGCCATCCGAGGACACCCAAACCGAGTGCACGCCCTTTTTGTGCAGATCGTACAGAATTCTCGAATCCGCGTAATCCCTTCGATCTTTGAATAAATTCTTCCATAACACCGTCAAGAAACCAAATGGCGTCATAAATAAGATTAGTGTCTTTCCATTCGTCATATTTTGCTAAGTTTAAAGATGATAAGCAACATACAAAGCTATGGCTTTCATCGGTGTGTAATGTAATCTCTGAACATATATTGGTCATGTGAACTTTTAAACCGTTTTCTTTGTATGCTTTTGGATTGTTTTTGTTAACGTTTCCTTTAAACATGATATAAGGCTCTCCAGTTGCTTTTCGTTTTCTAAGTAATTTACTCCACTTATTTCTAGCTCCTGCATCTCCTTGTTCAAGCTTACGCATAAATTTGTCACCAACAATTGCGCATTGATGTAAGTTAAGTGATTGTCTGTTGACATCTCCTTTTGGCTCTCGAATTTCGAGCCACTCTTCAAAATCATCGTGCTCAATGTTAATATTAACGGAAGCAGCACCTCGCCGGACTGATCCTTGATTTGTTGCAAGTATTGTGCTGTCGTATATCTTGCAAAAGGGCACGACTCCGTCTGATGTTCCATTTCCTGTTATTGTTGCGCCAGCGGGTCTAATTTGATTAATACCGATACCAACTCCACCGCCTTGCTTAGCGAGTAGCATCATTTCTAAATTTTTTTGTCCTATATCTTGTATTGAATCTGCAACATCAATACCAAAGCAACTAATAGGTAGCCCGCGATCAGTCCCAGTGTTTGAAAGTACAGGGCTAGCAAGACATAGCCAGCCGTTCCAAATATAATTAAAAAACGTTTCGGCCATTTCCGGTTTATATAATCTACGAGCAACAGTTTTAGCGACTCTCTTGTATGCCTCACGAGGCGTTTCTCCGTCAAATAAATATCCCCCGGATATAGTCTTCTTGTATACGTCTGTATTACCCCACGAAGGGTAATCTTCTCCTTTAATCCATTCATTGTTCCACATATTTTATACTATAAAGTGTTTAATCCAAGCTATTAAACCATTAAGATTTAAAGCCACTAAGTTCCATTGTTTTCTTGATGCTGTTTGCACCATTACACATATAAAACCTAAGATATAAAGCTTAGGTTCTAATGTCCATTGAGCTGCTATTAAAAAGCCTGCTCCCATATATCCTGCTCTAGTTGCTAGTCGCTTCCAAGGACTTAGCCTCTTCTGCCTTACTAGATTCTTCAGCAAGTTTTGTTTTAAGTTTTTCAATTGCATCTTCATAATCTGGCATTTGTTTAATTGTTTCTAATGTGCCTACAGATAGATCTTTTAAATACGCGTTTTCATCTAACAGTTGTTGTACAACTTTTATAAGAGCTTGCTGTCTTTTTTCTAATAAATCTGTTTTACTTTGTTTTTGTCCTTTCATTTTGTATCTTCTTTTTTAACAAAGTCCCTCATACCATTCCAATTAAGGTCATTATATATGTCTTCTTCTGTTATGTTTATTTTACCAGATGTCTTCGAAGTCTTCACCTTCCCCAGCTTTCGAGTAATCAGTCGGCCTAGTCGCGAAAAAATCAGTATGAGTGACCCCCCCGGTAAGATGATAGAACCAATCAAGATTGCCCGCTGCTTTAGTGTCATACGCAAAATACGATCCCAAGTCAACGTAACCCAATTCCACAAGTTTTTCATTTGTTCTCTTTTTTATAAAGTGTTTTAAATCATTTGCTGCAATGCCCTCAATGTCACCCATCTCGAACATTTTGTCAATGTAGCTAACTTCTAGCTTAATCATTGTTTCAGCAGCTTTTATTATATCTTCTCGACATAAGTGCAGTAATTGATTGTCTTCTTCGCACATATCGCGGAATAGTTTACATCCCATTTTGCTGTGAAGAGATTCATCTCTTACTGACCATTTCATTTGTTGCCCAATACCTTTGAGTAAATTACGAAGCTGAAAACTATACAGCACTGCAAAAGCACTATATAAGCTAACTCCTTCAGCGAAGGCTGAAAATACAGCCAAGCTTTTACCAATACCAACACGATTATCACCGTCGTAAGCAACCAAATTATCGAATCTGTCAGCCGTTGCCGGCTCATGAAGGAATGCTTCATAGTCTTCTAGTTTTAAGGTTTCATTTAAATAGCTGTACGCTACAGCGTGAATTGTTTCCTGTGATCCAAACATCATTGCCATCTGGCGGATTTCGTGTTTAGGAAACCACGATACGACCTTCTGGGTCCAATAGTCTGAGACAGCGCATTCGGTCTGCGCGAATCCAAGAAGTATGTTCCCAACGAGGTGCTTTTCTTTTTCTGTAAGTTTTTCATTCCAATCTTTTATATCGCTTTGCATTGAGATTTCAGTGTGTAACCAAAATGCTTGAGCTTGTTTTAACCAACCTTCTGTATAGTACTCAGGGTACTCAA
>Ga0302125_10000105_pt1 | contig 45466 bp, 37 predicted proteins | sample CB4_surface_MG_FD_203111 | JGI IMG/M metagenome (GOLD analysis project Ga0302125, IMG submission 203111) | Marine microbial communities from Western Arctic Ocean, Canada - CB4_surface | ecosystem: Environmental > Aquatic > Marine > Oceanic | place: Canada: Western Arctic Ocean | collected... | reverse complement strand
CAATTCGTCAGTTGTCCATCATAGCGTTGACGCATCTGTTTTATGGCGGCGGCGAATTCGGGGTTATCCGCCTGGTTGACGAGTTCGTGAGGATCTTTGCTGAGATGGTAAAGTTCATCGGTGGCTTCGAAGCCTTCGGCGGCATAGGGCCAATGGATGTACTTCATGTCCTTCGTGACGACGGCGAGCGCATGGGTGGCAGGGTTCCCCCAGACGTTGATCAAGGCAATCGTTTCGTGGATATTGGACGTCGGGTCTTGGTAGAGTGGCATCAGGTCGGTGCCGTCCATATTCTCTGGCACGGGCAATCCAGCTAGGCGTAGTATGGTGGGTGCGAAGTCGATGTTGGCGGTGAGCGCGTCGGAGCGTAGTTGCTTGCCCGAGTTTGTATGGCGCGGATCGTAAATGATGAGCGGCACCTTGGTGGATTCTTGGTAAGGTAACACTTTGGATCCGTAGCCGTGAGAACCGCAGAAGAAGCCATTATCGGAGGTATAGATGATCACGGTGTTGTCGGCGATACCGTGTATATCGAGTGCCTCGCGAATCATTCCTACCGCGACATCGATGGCGTAAATTTGTTGATGGTAAATCGCCATAACTTCATCGTATCTGTCGGCGTAGCCCCAGCTTTCGAAGCGTTCATATTGGCGGTCTTGCTGGCTTTGCTTTGAAAAGTGCTCACCGTTTTCGCGGCCGTAGTTGGCAGGCTTGATGAAGGTCTTTCCAGCGTAGATAGCGTCAAATTGTGGATCGGGCGTGGCTGGTTTGTGTGGTGCTTTAAAACTAATAGATAGGCAGAAGGGCTGGTCTGTTTGTGAGGCTTGAGCGATAAAGTCTCTGCCAAAGGCTCCGTAGGAGAGGGTGGAGTGCGGGTATTCGTCCGCATAGGCCTCCATCGACGCATTGGCCTTGGTCTTATACTTGGTTTGGCCTTCGCCGCCACCCCAAAGATCAAAGTCGTGCTCGGGCATAGGTAAGCGTTTGCCGTCAGGACCGTCGATAATGTCGAAGCCAAACTTTCCAGCAAAGGCAGTCAGGTAACCCGCTTCCCGTAGTAACACGGGGTACGACTTTAGCCATTTGTCCTGAGTTAGGTCGCCATGTTCGAAGTTACAGCCAGTTTTATACTCATACATGCCCGTCATTGCAGTCGCGCGTGAAGCCATGCAGATCGCGGTGGTTACGTAGTGATTGTCAAAGGTGATGCCGTCGGCCGAGAGGCGATCGAGGTTCGGCGTCTGCACATCGGCATTGCCGTAACAGCCCATAGTGTAGCTACTCTGGTCGTCGGACATCAGGTAGATGATGTTCGGCTGTTTTGCTTGGGCGGTGAGGGCTGTGACTACAGCGAGCAGGGGGGCAACGATGAGTGAGAGGAAGGACTGCATATAAGGATCTATTGTGACGGGCAAGGTGTGGAGCTTCGAGGTGGAGTAATCAACTACACCTGCACATTACTGGCAAAGCGGAACTCCCTACGATAGACTGACGGAGTCTTGCCCATTTCACTGCGGAAGGCGGCGTTGAAGCGTTCACGATTACTGTAGCCGCAGACTTCGGCCAGCACTTCGATCAGCATGTCGGTTTCGCGCAGTAGCTTGCAGGCGCGTTGTATGCGTGTGCGCCGGATCTCTTTGTGCAGGGTGCGGCCGACTTCGGTCTTAAAGCGAATTTCGAGCACGCGCCGATTGCAGTGTAGCGCGGCTATTAGATCATCGACTGTGATTGGATGCTGCGCATTTTCTTTGATAAAGTGCAAGGCCTTGCCCACGAGCTTATCTTGCATTGCCAGAATTTCGGTCGATTGGCGCTCGATGATACGCTCTGGCGGAATCAGTGACAGCATGTCTTGAGGATTTTCTCCTTGGATCAATTGATCAAGCAGAGACGCTGCTTGGTAGCCGATACGTTCTGCGCCGAGCTCAATGCTGGACATTGTCGGAGTGAGCATGTCGCAGATAAATGGGCCATTGTCCGTGCTCAACACCGCAACATCTTCGGGCACGCGCAGCCCACTGTTGAGGCTGGCATCAATGATCATGCGACCGAGGAAATCCTGCGCCGCATACACGCCGACAGTATGACCTTTTTCCAGAGGTAGTAGTTTGCGCAGATTCGTGATGTCGCTCTGCGATTGGAGAATCGTGGTTTCAAAGCCACGCGACTTTAAAGTTTCGGCGAAGGCATCCATCTTATCGATGCCGCTGACTCCTTTAATCGACCATGCGGTGCTGGCAAAATGTCGGACTCCTTTTTCGATGAAATACTCGGCCGCCATTTTGCCTATTTTTGGATTATCCATTAAGACCGAGTGGCCGCCCAGTTGTACATGGTCGGACTTGATGTTGACGCCTGGGATGCCGCGGTAATCGAGCATTTCGATGAGCTCGGGGGAGAGGCGTCCGATGACACCAGCACCATTCCACTTCTTCAGTTGGGCTTCGGTGATCTGGGGGATTCCGCGATAGGTGTAGAAGCGCCATCCACTCAACTTGTTGTAGCGAGAGACGCCAGTGACGATGGTGCGGTAGTAGTTGCTGTTGTAGTCAATCAACAGAGCAATCTCTTTGGGGCGGGGCTTCATGGCAGGACTATGCATAATATCTTGAGTTATGACAATAAGCGAATCGCGCGTTGTGGGGGTTCTTTGCCGATTCGAGTTCGTCTCGAGGATTGTCTATTGCGAGTCGGAATAGTTATTGGGTGTTGATCACTTAATGTACTCCGATTTTACGTATTCGATAATACGCATATTGCGCTTAAGTTCGGACGTATTGCGAATTGTGGGTAGCTCGTTATTTGCTCATTGTGTGGTTTTGTTGTTCTGCAAGGTGTTGATGCATAGATTTTTGAGGTGGATGCCCGTGCCGATCTGAGCTAGGCTGTCCGCATCTGGCGTATATTGCAGCGGATGCGTCGAACGCACATAGACGTGACAATTTCCGATCTGTGCGTATGTCTTAAATGTGTGAATGCGGAGGCTCTAAATGCATTCACATTCAACCGAATTCGTGGCGTCACCGTTATAACTCATTTTTGACTGAGCTGTGATGTTTTGCGAATAATCTGCTAATTTTAGAAACTGAATTATTGTGAAAACTTTCAAACTATCCATCGCACTCCTGCTTGCTGCGACCTCGACCTATGCCGCCGACTATCATGTCTCGCTGACTGGTTCGGATCAAAATACTGGTGCCGCGGGCCAGCCATTTCGATCCTTTAAACATGCAGTCGCAAAACTGAAACAGGGCGACAGTTTGATCATCGCTGGTGGGAGATATACGGAGCCATTGATACTGAATAAGATATACGGGAAAGTAGATCGTCCGATTACGATTCGTGCGGCCGCAGGTGAAAAGGTTATCCTTGACGGCACAGATGCTTTAGACGGAGCCATCTGGGAGTCGGTCGGTAATGGCATCTATAAGGCGAAGTTGGACGAGGCGGTATGGCAGTTGTTTGCAGATGACCAGATGATGACGCCTGCTCGTTGGCCAAATACACACATGACGAATGATAATTTCTTTCGAGTGAAAGAGACCAATCGAATGGTGATGCGGGGGAATAGTCCATTGGGGACGATTACAGATGCGCGTCCCCGTAATAACATGACCTCGTCGATGCAGGAGCATCACTTCTCGGAAAGTGCGCCGATTCGGGATGATCGAAACCTGACGTCACTGGCTGGCTTTGACAAGAGCATGAAAGGCGCAGTGGCCGTGATGAATATTGGTTCGTGGATGAATTTCGTCAGCCGGGTGACGGAACACGATGTGGGCAGCGACAGTTTTAAATACGATGCGGAATTTAGTGAATCAGGAAAGGCCGTGCAGCGTATTACTGATGATCTACATGAAGGGGAGCGCTTTGGGCATTTCCTTAATGAACGTTACTGGCACCCGCATTATTACTTTCTCGAGGGCTTGCAGTTGCTGGATGTGGCGAAGGAATATTGGTATGAGAAAGACGAGCAGGCACTGTACTACAAACCCGAAGGTGGCGTGCATCCTGAGACTCAGAACCTCCGTGGTAAACGGCGTAGCTATATGTTGGAGATGCGTGCCTGCACGTATGTGAATTTGGTCGATGTCGATTTCTTTGGCGCGACTTTTAACCTGTTTGGTTGCTTAAACTCCAGTGTGGAAAATAGCGAATTGTATAGCCCGACATGGAATCAGTTTCAAATCGGCAACCTCGGTTTGTTCCCCGAAACGCGCGTGCAGAATAAAAATTCTGCTCAAGCAGCGGGCGAGGTTCCCAACAATCGTATCGTGAACTGTCGCTTCTCGTATTTGGATGGTGTTGGAATTAGGATGCTGGGTAAGGGGAATACTTTGGAAAATTGCCTCTTTCACGATCTTCAATATAGTAATCTGAATTTTTCAGTGGGTTTGTTTTTGAATCGATCCATTGTGCGCAACTGCTCGCTCTATCGCAGTGGCGGCCCCGAGGGATTTCGCGACGGTATGATTCTCGAATCCAATCGTGTCTGGGAAATTGGTGGGCTCACTCATGATGGTTCCTGTTTTCAGTTGGGAGGCGTGCAAACAGGCATAAGTCCGACCGTGATTCGTAATAATTGGGTGCATGATACGTCAAAAGTCGCCTACCGCTATGATGCGGGACGAGGGGTGACGTTCGCTAATGGCCTCGGCATGTTCTGCAACAATGTCAGCTGGAACAGTCGTGGCATGCAGATCAAGGGCGACGATCATATGCTGTTTAATAATACGACATTGGGTAAAAAGGGGCTGAACTTGAGCACCGCGAAGCATTGGATGAGCACGAACGACCGGACGATCACCGCGAACAACTTGTTGGCCCATGTCGATGGTGCACCGTTGCGAAAAGGAAATCCTCCGGGTGTGCTGCTGAACAATGTCGTGAGGCCTGATCCCGGATCGTTGTTACGTGACCCCGCCAATCTCGACTTCCGACCAAAGGCCAATTCCGAATTAAGTGGCACTGGATCGCCAATAGATTTCGACCAAGCACCGGAAGGGTATTTCGAGGACTTCTTTGCGATGTATACGCAGCAGGATCCGATGTATGTAGGCGCATATACACCGAGTTCTGAGAACTATTCGATTCCTGGATTTCGCACGATTGAAGCATCTACACCTGTTCCGCCACATTGTTCGACCACGGTGAAAATCGATGCGGATTTGATGTGGCTTACTGGCTACCAATCAACCGCGAGCAAGATCTACTTTGGCACATCACGCGAAGCTGTGTCGCAGGCTGATGAGTCGTCGCCGGAATATAAGGGCACGCAGACGAACAACATTTACACACCCTCTGAAAATGGCATGGCTGTGGGAAAGCATGGCTACTGGCGCATCGATAGTGTGCAGGCAGACGGTTCGATTGTGCGGGGGCCGGTCTGGTCCTTTCAGGTCGAGGGCACGCCGATTGTTGAAGTGCCCCGTGAACCGATGCAACTTGAAGTGCCACGCGGCGGTAAGGTGGTGCTGGACGGTGTGCTGACGGCTGAAGAGTGGCCACAGTTGAACGATCCGAATGCCTTGCAGCCGATGCATTTATTTGGTGATGCTTCGCGTGCGAAGGGTGGTGAATTTGCGGTGCATCATGATGAGCGTTTCCTTTATCTAATGGCGCGCATCCCCGATCTGGGAGCCATTACCACCTCGCTTATTGGTCCCAACCAAGAAGGCTTTCATACTGCATGGGAAGTTAGCATGAAATGGGATAATGACAACGGCCCGCTGGCCAATAGGACTTACAGGATCGCAGTGTTTCCCGATGGATCAATCGACCCTGCCATTTCCGCGACATCCTATGAAGGCGCCCAAAAGCATTTCAATGGGAAGTGGAAGCCTATGGAATATGCGGTGCAGCGCGACGGCAATGGTATGACTGTGGAGATGCAGTTCAAGTTGAAGAACGTGAAGAGCTATTTTAAGAGCGAGTCCAATCGTGTCTTTTTCAATACAGGCATCGTGATTGATGCGCTGCCCTATGTGTGGGCTCCGCCTGTCGGCTCATCGAGCAAGACAACGCAAGACGGCGTGTTGATCTTAAAGCACTAAGTTCGAAACACTTTGTCATTATGAGAGCCATGTATTGGAACTGTCTTTTCGCATATCTATTCTGCCTGCTCACGGGATCGGCATTCGCGAAGCAGCCCAATGTGATCGTATTCTAACGGACGATTAGGGCTACGCCGATATGAGCTGCCACGGTAATTCTTTTTTGGATACGCCGAACATGGACAAGCTGCATGCGCAAAGCACTCGTTTGACCGACTTTCATGTCGATCCGATGTGTGCGCCCACGTGTGCGGCTTTGATGGCGGGGCGCTCTTCCGATCGCACTGGAGTGTGGAGCACCTTGACTGCTTGCTGTATCCCGATGGCGGATAAAGTGACGATGGGGCATGTCTTTGCCGCAGCGGGTTACCGCACTGCGATGTTTGGCAAGTGGCATTTGGGCGATACCTATCCATATGGCGCGGCGCATCGCGGCTTCCAATATGTGGTGCGTCATGGTGCGGGTGTCGTGGGCGAGGGGATCTTGATTGATCATGCTTATTGGCCGGTGAAGATCGCACAGGATGGTCGCTACCGTTTCGAACTAAGTCGCTAACCGCGTGAAGTAAAGGCAGGCCTGAGCGAGTCCGTGCCTGCGCATGCCGTACCATTTATTAGGGCTTTACCGGAAGGCCGGGAGTTTGAAATTACACAGGCGGATCTAAGCCTGCAAGGAATCGAGCTTTCGGACGCGTTGAGACTGACGGATCAAGCCGCAGCTTTTACCTGTGTTTAAAGGAGGGCAGCGCCCAGTTACGCACGCAGTTCCATTGTGAAGACGGTCAAGCGATCAACGCGTATTATGTGTATGTCGAACGGCTTGATTAGTGGGACTTGTTGGGTCTGAATGGGAGGGTTGACCTCCGTGTCGACCGCTTCATTGGAGGGAAATGCGTCGTTTTCTCCGATTTCATGAGCAGTCGAAGCCGACACATGCCAATGACGGAGCATTGCCCTCCAATAATGGCAGTCGCCGTTTCTATTCGAAAGTGTCTATTGCATATCGACTTCCGGTATCACCAATGACCGCCGTTCGCAAAAAAACGCCTCTCATCACAGGAGGCGTTCCGGATATAAAGTGATCTAGGTTCGAACACTGTCCGTGACTATTCGGTTTGTACTGTGTAGCGCTTGTTCGGGGTTTCGTAAGCAAACGCCGCTTCGGCCTGCGTGAGATAAACGATGCTGCCATCAAAGCGGATGAACATGCCTGTGCTGTCGTGGCGGGTCGTATCCAACCTTCCCGCATTGCCAATTGTAAATTGCTCAACGACGTCACCAAACAGAAGACGACGTGCCGGAAAGGTAACCGCGCTCAGCAGTGTTTCAGCTGAATAATCGTTCTTCTTTGAATCTGACCAAAATGAATTGAGTGTGTTTTGCTCAGGAACACGGAGCCTAAGGTTCAAGCCTACGCCTGTCTCCCAGTTTTTCGCGGCGGGGTTAAGATCTTTGTAGAATGGGCAAGAGTAAATTTCGGCTTGATTGATATCTTGCGCACTCATCCCTTCGTCGCTCAAGTAAGGAGCCAATAATTCACGCCAGAGTTTTTTAATTCCGCTACGGCTGTCCTCTACGACGACGCAATACCCCTTGTGGTCGCTGGCATACATCGTGTTTGCGATGTGCAATTGTCGATACGCAGATGCCTTCTTGGTCGTCATTGCATTCTTACGAACCTTGCCGACTGCGGGGATCAAGATTGCGGCCAACACTGCGATGATAGCGATGACGGTGAGCAATTCGATTAAGGTGAATCCTTTCGGAGGACGGGGTAGGGATATGATTTTTTTGTGTTTCACGATGTGACTACTATACTAGCGAATTCTCGTTCTGTAAACGTGCAGATTGCGGTTATTTGCGGATGATTTACGTTGATCGATTACTCAGAGGATTTGATTTCGAGACGAATAAAGAGCTGATCGATGCCTTCTGCTAAGATGCGACTGGTGGCAGATTCGAAGTCGCTGTCGATGGGCGCAATGCTGGTTTCGGTAAAGCCCGTGCTGGACCACGACTCGGGCGCGAGGGTGCCACTGTGTTGTGTTTCATAGCTGAGTCCACGTGTGGCGGCATCGGTGCGGCGGCGGTAGACATAGTCCACCCAGTACGTGCCGGCATCTTCGAGATGTGTGGACGTCGGGGAGAGTGATGAGCCGTCGGAACCATCGGTTGGAACTCCACCGAGTGCGTATTCCAACAGATTGTTTTTACCGTCGTCGTCCGGGTCGAGTGTCTGATCGGATTCGGCGGCATCCAGCCCTTGGCTACTGACCCATAGGGCATACGCAGAGGGGCTGGCTGGCTCGAGCACCGAGAGGCGCACCGTGTCGATATAGATGTAGTCACCTCTACCGCTAGCGTCACACATGAAGCGAATATTAAAGCTACTTCTTTGAGTTCGCGCTCCGCTACAGTGAGTATCTGGAGGACACGATCATGCCAGAAACCGCGAGCATGTATTACAACGGCAACCACGGTTCCGTCGGCACACGCGGCTATGACGGTGCGTTGATTCACGATCTCGCTTCCTCGATAGAGCATCGAAATACGTTCCGCAATATGGGCATGCACATGGGCATCGATCCGAGCATTCCAGATCCGGCTTACAAGCACCTCGCGTATCAGGAATACTTGAAGCGCAGGGCATCATGGACGATACGATTATCGTCTATACGGGCGACCAAGGGTTTTATCTTGGCGAGCATGATTGCATCGACAAGTGCTGGATGTATGAAGAGTCGATGCGTATGCCATTGCTGGTGCCCTATCCGAAGATGATTGAGGCAGGAACCACGACCGATACCTCGATCAATAATACCGACTTCGCGCCGACGCTGATCGACTGGCGGGCGGCAAGGCTCCCGATTACATGCAAGGGATGAGTTTTGCCGAGAAGTTAACGACTGGCGAAGAGCCCGATGAGTGGCGCACTGGCACTTATTACCGCTGTTGGATGCACAGGGCGCACCGTCATGCCAACCCCGCGCATTTCGGCATTCGCACCAAGGACTACAAGCTGATTTTCTTCTACGGACGCTACTGGAAAGACGCGGGCGAAGTCGCCAATATCGAAGGCTGGGGCAATCGCTATGATTTCGAAACACCACCCGCCTGGGAGTTTTACGACTTACGCAACGATCCACACGAGATGGATAATCGCTACCGCGACGACCGATATCACGACGTGATCAACGAACTCAAAGCCGATTTGCTCAAGCTACGTGAAGAGCTCGGTGAAGATGACGAGATCCCCGAGATTCAAAAACTGATCGACGATAACTGCAAGGTGTGAGCCGCGGTGCATTCGCAAAACGTCACATAAAGCGATTGAAATGCCATTGATGAGGGTGGTTGATTTTGATATAGTTCGTTCTGTCTCTTCTAGAGTTTAGGCGGAATTTACAATCATCAGATTGTGGGATGTATCCCGTCGATTCTTGAAGTTGATGTGAGCTGATGTCGGCTCCTAATACGCATATATCAAAACGAAATCAGATGAACATCATACCTTTAGTTGCAGAGCGAACAGACCGATTCATTGATCGTGAATTGAATGCGAATACTTCGCGTCGGTCAGGGTTTGCTTTGCTGCTGGCACTATCTTTGATGGCTTTTGTCTTATTGTTGCTACTGAGCATCACCACTCTGGTGCAGGTTGAGGTACAAAGTGCTTCGATTTCAAAAACGAAGGAACAGGCTCAGGCGAATGCTTTGCTTGCCATTTATGAGGGGTTGGGGGAATTGCAGCGAACGACTGGTAATGATCAGGTTAGCACTGCCTTAGCGGATCTGTTTGTCAGTAATCAGTCCAATTCACTTGCTGTCGTCAGCCCATACTGGTTGGGCGTGTGGAATACAAGGCTGGCCTGGGAGGGGGATGCGTCTAAATCTTTTTATGCCAATCAGGCGGACTGGGATCAGTTGAGTCGTCAGCAAAAAATATCGGTTGCGAGGGGTTGGCTGGTCAGCGGCAAGAACTTGAGCGCGACCAAGAATCCTTTGCCCACTGACCCCGTCGATCCATCGGCTGCGTTGAATGGCGTGCGAGCCTACGCACGGATGGCTACAATTCCGCAAAGTCGTGCGCTACCAGCCTTGGCTCGACAGGATGCCGTTTACGCACCTAAGGAGTTTATTCAGGGCGCGGGCGATCAGGTGACTGGCAGTTATGCCTGGTGGGTTGCGGATGAGGGGATGAAAGCGAAGGTTAACGTGGTTGACCCGCTGTGGGGCGAGAGTGATGAGGAGCTGCGTGAACGTCGTGCTACGTTGGCCCCGCGTCCGGCAGCAGAGATGCTCATTCAGTCAGCCGCTTACGATCCGGATCTTTATTCCAAGATCATGGGCATAGGCACTTTCGCATCGTTTGATACGCTAACGCCACCGTTGGCAGCGGACGAGACACTGTCCCAAGAACATTTCCATGACTTTACAGTTTCCAGTCGCGGGGTGTTGAGCAACTCACGACAGGGGGGATTGAGGAAAGATCTGTCGCTGGCCTTTGATATTGAGGATGCCTTCGGGCGCGATGTCGATGGCATGCCCGCCTTCGATATGACGCTACTGGATTCATTTTTTCACACGACTGCGACGTCAACGTCATCTCGTCTGGACCTGAAGGACAACTACCTTTTTTTTCTCGAAGATGTCATCTACGATCCTGCTGGGGTAACCTACCGGAACTTTTATAAGGATTTCTATGATACTAGTGGAACGGACCCCATCGCGGGCCCTGCCTGGAACCTTCTCGCCTATTACCATAATTTATACCAACTCACACAGGGAGGCGATACGATCCCGGTTCAGCGCGTTTTTAATGAGGAGCCCGATCCCTTGGTGTGGAAACGTGGAGGGGTTTACATCGCCGATAACAGTGACGGAGATTTGGTGCCCCAGCATAGCAGTTACGGGGTGAAGCAGGAGAAGTTCTCACTGTATCGGGCGATGAGTAAGCACACCGATATCATGAATCGATTCGCGGTAGGAAAGGTCCAGCGTTTCAACCTAACCGACGAGCCCACCAACTATGGGATCACTCCCATCTTAAGTGAGGTTCTGATCGATGTGGAAGTGGAGTATACCATGGCAGGTGAAGTGAAGCTTTACTATACACCGGTGCTGGAGTTGACCAATCCCTATGATGCGTCTTTAACCTTCCCGCATACGATGCAGATGGAGGTCATGATTTCGAAGCTCAATGCATTGCTGGACTTCAAGTTAACATCGTCGATATTGCCTGCCTTGGCTGCGAATCGTTGGTCAGACGCTCAAACATCCATCGATGGAACGACACTAGCGGACTTTACCAATCTTTTTCCAAGTTTACCGAGCACGATCCTCAGTGGTGGCTATCGTATCGACGCGGGGCATTCGGGCAATCCCAGCAGCTTGGACTCATCCGGAAATACCGGAGTGAGCGATGCCCGATTTAGACGACGGGCACGTATGCTTTCGGTTGTTCGTGATGCGGATTTGAATCGAACGGTTGAAGGAATCGATTACCGACGAATGGTGTCTGATTCGCTGGGTAAATTGATCTTCCGAATTCATTCAGCTGATTTGGGCTCTTTTACGCCGGGGCAGAGTAAGATGTTTACACTACAAAATCCGAATGGCTGGGCTTGGTTCATGCAGGAGAGCTCCAATACCTCGATCGCCCAAGAGATCGACCTGCGCGCCTACACCTTGCGAAAGGACCCAGCGAATGCGAAGGCGCGACCTCTTCCGCAATACATGGACGACAGTGATGGCATCTGGCCCAGCCACCCCTCAGTCTATGACCAGTTGGAAGTCGAAGTGCTGGCAGCGGGGGGCTATGAATTCGACAAACCAAATAGCCCCTCACAGTATGCCGTTCATAACTACGGAGCGAACCTTCGAGCCCGTATTCTATCAGACGTTACCGGATCGACGTATGGCTACGATACTCAGAATTTTCATATTCCGATGCACGCCGTGACGGACTTCAAGGGCGACCCGCTTGCGACACAAGCGCAGCAGATTTCTTTGACCCGTGGCGATCGGCTGAGATTGTTGACCGCGCGTATCCGACAGCGTTCGGCCGATGAAATCAGCGTGAGCCTGTCCGAAGATGCCTTCCTCGGCACCACCAACCCGCGCGCATCACTGGTCTCGATGGATGGCGGCATGACTCCTGGGCCTGGGGCAATGCCGACCATGCCGCTGGAGTTGGACATCTTCCCGACCAGTCCACCCAACACCAATAGCTTTGGCTCTTGGGGGGACACCAAGGTCGGTTACAGCAATACTCCGTTATTCCATGTGCCTCGATTCCGTCCGCAGTCCCTTGCGGATTATCGGCATGTGAACTTTAGCACTTACTCACATGAGCCCGCGATGCCTTTTGGGAATTCGCTCAAGCCTGGCTTCGGATGGTCGGATCGCAGTAAGACTTGGCTTAGTTGGACGGAGCAAGGGGTTGTTCAGGGGGCGAGCTCCGTAGCCGTCAGTTTTGGTTCCGAGATCATTTCGACTCAGACTCAGCCAGAGTCGAGTAATCTATTGATCGATAATGGATACCATCTCAATGCCGGGCTATGGGATAGTTATTTTCTTTCCACTTTGACGGTGAGTGAAGTGGCGGCCTTTGAGTCGGGAGTGGGGGGCGCTAATCTTAAGCAACTTCCCAATCACCGCATTAAGCCAAAGGCTGGATCTACGGAACTAGATGCGGGAGCTTTGGCTGATTTTAGGCGAAGTGCCGGAGAACTATTATATGAGGGGTCTTTCAATGTAAATTCAACGAGTGTGAAGGCATGGGCGGCCTTGTTACGCTCGATGCAGGATATTTACCCCTCAGCAGGAGGCAGCGCGGTCAGTGATGTATTTCTACGGCATCCACAAATACCATTGGATAAAGATGCATGGAGTGGTGCGACTGCTCTTGATCCGGACCAAATTTATAATGCTGGTGATCATGGCTATGAAGATGCGCCTGTTAGTTTGGCTGGCCATATCGTTAAGCAAGTTAAAGAGCGTGGCCCGTTTATGAGTCTGGCTCACTTTGTGAATCGAAGCTTAGTTGACGATGAGAGGGGCGATGCAGGTGCTTTGCATGCCGCGATTCAGGATTCCGGTATCAATGGTGATCGTAACCCTTTCGCGCCGGGTTCCTTGTCCCAGGCCGATCTTCTGGGCGCACTGGGTGCCAGCCTCAGCGCTCGTTCGGATACCTTCCTCATTCGTGCAAAAGGTGAATGTCTGGATCCAGCTTCTAGGGATGTTCAGGGACAAGCTTGGTGCGAAGCAGTTGTGCAGCGGATGCCAGATTATATCGACGGGCTTCAGCTACCTGATGAGTCACCCAATACTGCCGAGAATGTCGCTTTAGGTCGCCGCTATCAGATAGTTAGCTTTCGTTGGTTGGATGAAAGTGAAATCTAATATGAACAGTCGACCTTAATTTTGTTATGATGAAAATACCTGCTATCTTTACGTGCTTCTTGTCTCTCGTGGCATATTTTGGCTCTATTACGGATGCCGCTGAAGCGGATTCAGTGATCAGCCTGAAGTTTCAAATCGCGTCGTTGGAACCGGGTCAAAATACATGGTGCTTTCGGCAGCAAGACGAGTTGCGCACGGTTCGGATTTCAGATCGCTCTTTCTCGCCGGTTTATGAATACACCGGGCCTCCTCAGATGCAGTTCTTTCAATGTGATGATGCAGGTTCTGTTGTGTCAACGACGCCGTTAGCGTCTGTGGTGTTTCCCCCTGAGGCAAATAATGGCTATTATTTGTTGATGGTTTCCCCCGAAGTGTCAGCTGGCGGTGGGCTTAAGGTTGGTGTGATCGATAAACGCCGTCACTTGCAAGGTGATAACCGTATTGTCGTAATCAACCGTGCGGGGCAGCCGATTCGATTCATGGCAGGCGAACAAGCGATCGATCTGCATCCAGGCAAGCTGCGCATCGAAGTCGTCGATTCGCTGGAGCAGGGCACCTTCCGTGCCCGAGTGCTCACCATTGGCGATGGAGAGGCCTACAAGTCCTACGAAAGCTACTTGCGCATCGCACCCTACAGCAGTGTGTTTATCTTTGCCGAAGCAGTTGCAGGAAAGCCCGGCGAAATTGCTATCAAGACCATTACCTTCCGCGATACCGAACATGTCGCCTTGCAGAGTCCCTTGCCGCCTGCGGAGTTCAAAAAACGTGCAGACCGCACTTCATTTTCAGAAGATAGCGGCACCTCCGATTCAGTCGGATTCTAGCAAGGTGCCTATGCATGCAGGTATGTGCATCATTGATACGGCAGGGAATTAGAGACACCCAAGCGAGGTGCTTTTTTTTGCATTAATCTCATCATGGGGCTTCGCGAAACGTCCGCTTATAGGCGCAAAGTGCCGTAGCGCAGGTGACTGTAATTTGTTATGTTAGACACTCATTTATTGAAGACCATCTGATCACCCAATCCCCATTAGAGGAACACACTATGAAGAACTTAATACAGACAGGCATCATCGCTGGCCTCGCGCTCGGCGCTGCGACAGTTTCACCGGCGGCAGTGCCTACGACGAGTGATACCGCGCCAACTGGGCCAGTGCTCATCTCCAATGATACTGCCTCGACCGATAACATGACTGTGCGCGTCAATAAGCCAACATTGACTCAGGATCGCACGCTTGGACAAACTTTTACTTTGGCATCTGCTGGATCTTTTAACGCGATTTCGGTCCAGCTGAAAGGTGGTTGGGCTGCTACTGATACTAATAATTTTTCTGCTCTTACTGCTGGAAAAGGGAATTTGTTACTTAACGTATTTGATATGACCGGTCCAGGGATTTCCCTCACTCAAAGTCCGGTGGTCTATGACATGGCTGGCCAGGATTTATCTGGCCTCAATAATAGCTACCTGACTTTCTACTTGGGCGAGACGGTTGCCTTAAGTGCGGGGATTGAGTATGGTTTTGAACTCGGATGGGACCCGACCTATGTGGCTGATACTGAGCCGGGGGATACGATTTATCGTAACCTTGCGATGGTTCGAACTGTGGGTGGTGATGTATTTTCTGTTGGCGCACAGATCGGGAAAAATGATTACACCTCATTTCCAAATGTCGATTTGAATTCTGGAGACAGCGGCAACGACCTCGATTTCTATGTGCACACTATCCCAGAGCCAAGCACCTATGCATTGCTCGCTGGTTCGTCGCCGTCGCTAGATCCTGAGCTATAACAAAGGGCAACTAAGTGACTGCGGCACGTTCGCAGTCATGACTTGACTTTCAAAAGGCACCACGTGCGCGTGGTGCCTTTTTTTTGCATTAATCTCATCATGGGGCTTCGCTAAACATCCGCCTTTAGACGCAAAATGCCGTAGCGCAGGTGACTGTAATTTGTTATACTAGCCGCTCATTGATTGAAAACTCATTATCACCCAACCCACATTAGAGAAATACACTATGAAGAACTTAATACACACAGTCATCATTGCTGGCTTAACGCTCGGCGCTGCGACAATTTCACAGGCTTCAGTGTTCACGACGAGTGAAACTGCGCCAATTGCTGGGTCAGTGCTTATCTCCAACGACACCGCCTCGACCAAAAACATGACAGCGCGCATTAATGGAGTTAATGATGGTGGATCCAGTCTCTCGGATCGCACGCTTGGTCAGAGTTTTACATCATCAGTTGCTGGATCTATTAACGCTATCTCAGTCCAATTAGGTGGTGGTTATAATAATAATCCCGCCAATACTAACAATTTTTCTGCTCTTGTCGCTGGAAAAGGGAATTTGTTACTCAACGTATTTGATATGACCAATGCAGGGACGTCCCTCACTGCGATTCCAGTAGTCTATGACATGGCTGGCCAAGATTTATCTGGCCTCAATTATAGCTACGTGACATTCGAGTTAGGCGAGACGCTTACCATAGATGCGAATATTGAGTATGGTTTTGAATTCGGATGGGATCCAGCTTATATTGCTGATTCAGATGATACGATTTATCGTAACTTTGGTATGGTACGTACTGCGGGCGGCAATGCATACGGTGCTGGTGAACAGATCGGGAAAAATGCTTACACCTCATTTCCAAATATCGGCATTAATTCTGGAGTAAACGGCAACGACCTCGATTTCTTTGTGCACACTGTCTCCTCTGTCCCAGAGCCAAGCACCTATGCATTGCTCGCTGGTTTTCTAGCACTGTCGAGTGTAATGGTTCGCCGCCGTCGTTAGGGGACTAGTCTCTCAGCTTTGCCTAAGGGCAAGTAAACGATTGCTTTTCCTGTAATCAGATTTAATTACTTTTCAAAGGGCGTCACCTTGGTGACGCCTTTTTTGTGTATGGTTTACCGTTTTACTTAAAATGCATCAAGCATGGCAATTACAGCGGGTTCCGTCGATTTTATGATTGGCACAGGAGTTTCCCAACTCCTGACTGAAAAAGGAGAATGGACACTCTTGTCAATTTCAGGTTAAAGGCGTGAATTGTTCGTAAAACGTCCTAACCTTACCGCAAACTGCGGTTTTATTGCTGCCTGTGATCGGGTATACTGGGGCTTAGTTACAGTTGGTTTAACTCCATTCGTCGTAGGAGATTTATATGAAATACAATTTATTAATCGCAGTCGGAGCATCGCTTGTTGGTGCTGTTTCAGTTCAAGGTGCAGAGGTCTGGAGTGAAGATTTCACCGGTGATGTCATCGTGAAGAAGGCTGAAGCCACAGTCATGGTGGACATTGTAGCTGGTAGTGATTACAATATTAGGGCGGATCGACCACGTCGTCAGGAGCGGCTTGCGCTCGACGTAGGCGAGCCTTTTGGTGGGCGCTTGGGGTTGCGAGTGACAACACCCTTTAGGGCGTCCAATCAAATCGCGCTTTGCTATAAAATTGAAACCAACACTCCGACAGCGAACTAGCCTAACCCTCGCCTCATGAAGCTCCACCAATCCCTAGTCTTTTTGATTTCGCTGACTGCCGCCTCTCTGCTGCAGGCCGCGATCCAGTCGAAGCCGAACATCATATTCATCATGTCAGATGATCACACCTCGCAGGCCATTGGTGCCTATGGGGGGCGTCTGGCTGAGCTGAACCCGACGCCGACGATTGATACGTTCGCCGCCGAAGGCGTGGTGCTGGATAATGCCTTTGCACACAATGCGATTTGCACGCCCAGTCGCGCCAATATCATGACCGGCCAATACAGCGCCATCAACGGTTGCCCGACGCTGAATGATAAGCTGCCTGCCGAACGTCAGTATCTCTCGATTGAAATGAAGAAGGCTGGTTACCAGACCGCGATCGTCGGCAAGTGGCACCTGAAAGAGCGCCCGAGCACCTTCGATTATTACAAGGTCTTGCCCGGCCAGGGTTTCTATTTCGATCCGGTCTTTTTTGAGTCTGGGGCGAAGGGAACGATCGAGCGGCCCAATAAGTATAACCCGACGCGGACTCTGAAGTTCGGTCCAGATGCCGTCGAGATGACAGGTCACTCGACTGATTGCATTGCAGACTCTGCGCTCGAATGGCTTCAGACCAAGCGCGAGCCGAACAAGCCCTTCTTCTTGAAGCTGCATTTCAAAGCGCCGCACGATTACTTCGAATATGCGCCGCGCTATGAGTCTTATCTTGCCGATGTGGACATCCCTGAACCTGCCAACATGTGGGATATTCAGAATAACGGCTCAATCGCCACACGCGGACACAATGACGAGTTGATGCCCTATGTGGGCACCTCGGTTGGACGCCGCAATCTGCGCCGCAACTATGCCGAGGATTCTCATACACCATGGGCCGCAAAGGTGGATCATTCGCTCAACGATGTGGATATCAAGCGCCAGACTTACCAACTCTACCTGAAGGCATACCTGCGCTGCGTGAAGGGTGTGGATGACAATGTCGCGCGTGTGATCGCTTACCTGAAAGCAGAAGGACTCTACGATAATACCGTGATCATCTATACCGGAGACCAAGGCTTCTATCTCGGCGAGCATGACTATATTGATAAGCGCTGGGCTTACGAGCAATCGATGCGCATGCCGTTGATCGTTCGCTATCCGCCGAGCATCGAAGCCAAGACTCGCACCGATGCTATCGTCGAAAATGTCGACTTTGCACCGACCATGCTCGACTTCGCCGGCGTTGCGACGCCCGACTATATGCAGGGCCGTAGTTTCAAGTCCATCATCGAGAGTGGCGTGGAGCCAGCGAGTTGGAAGAAGGCTGCCTACTATCACTATGCCATGCACATGGCGCACCACGATAATCCAGCGCATATCGCGATCCGCACCAAGCGCCATAAGTTGATCATGTTTTACGGCACTGGTTGGCAGGGGGAGGATACCCCTGATACACCGCCGGCATGGGAACTCTATGATTTGAAAAACGATCCCGGCGAGGATAACAATGTGTATGATAATCCTGAATACGCATCGGTTGTTGCGGAGTTGAAAGATCAACTCAAGAATCTGCGCAGCGAATATAAAGTCGATGGTCCCGAGTTCGCATACAACAAAGCGATTGAAGACTTTTGGGAATACGACGACGATGATCGCGCCCGTGCGATTGAACTCTCTCATGAAGTCTTACAAAAACACAAGAACGGAACCTGGACTCACAACGTGAAGAAGTCCGCCAAGAAAAAATAAAAATAGAAATAACCACTTTAAGGAATCGAACTATTATGAAAAAACTCACACTAGCCCTAATCAGTGCTGCGGTCGCCACGACTTGCATTGCTAAAGATGTTACTTACGAACCAACCTGGGAGTCGCTGGATTCCCGTGAAAGCCCGGCGTGGTATCCAGATGCGAAGTTCGGCATCTTCATCCACTGGGGCCTCTATTCGGTGCCAGCATTTGCGCCGCGCGGCACATACTCGGAGTGGTATTGGCACGCTAAGGACGGTGATCAAACTGGCAAGCATCAGGCAGCAGTGGGGCGCTCCGCCGCCACGCAGGAATTTCACAATCGTACCTATGGTGAGGATGTCGAATATTCGGATTTTCGTCCACAGTTCACTGCCAACATGTTTGAGCCGACTGAGTGGGCGAAGGTCTTTAAGCGCAGTGGAGCCAAGTATGTGGTGCTGACTGCTAAGCACCATGACGGCTATTGCCTGTGGCCGAGCAAAGAAGCTTCCGAGAGCTTCGGCATGCCATGGAACTCGGTGGACTCTGGCCCATCGCGTGACTTGGTTGGCGATTTGACCGATGCGGTTCGCGAAGAAGGTATTAAGATGGGGCTCTACTATTCGATCTGGGACTGGTTCAATCCGTATTGGCCTGAAGAAGACCAGCCGACCAGGCGCAAGAAGCCCTGCAACGATGTGACTCGCGCAAAGTATATTCATGAGGTGATGTATCCGCAGTTTAAGGAAATCGTGGAAGAGTATGAGCCAGCTCTGATTTTCTCAGATGGTGACTGGTGGATGGATGACGAGGGTTGGGAGACCAAGCCCTTGCTCGCATGGCTGTTTAACAATGCGCCGAATAAGGACGAAGTCGTGATCAACGACCGCTGGGGCAAGGTGCGCAAGAAGCATGGCGGTTATTTCACCACCGAGTATGGTTCTGGTTTTGCAGATCCCAGCATCTTATGGGAAGAGAATCGCGGCATCGGTAAGTCCTTTGGCTATAGCCGTGTCGAAACTTACGATGACTACAATACTGGTGAGCTGTTGATCTTCATGCTGTGCGACATCGTATCACGCGGTGGCAACTTCCTTCTCGATATTGGCCCGACAGCCGATGGTCGTATCCCAGTAGTGATGGAAGACCGCTTGGTTCAGATCGGCGAGTGGCTCGAAGTGAATGGCGAAGCGATTTACGGCAGTCGTCGTTGGACGAAGGATTGCCAGTGGAGCGCAGGCGAGATTCGCGAATACACCAAGGAAGAATTCCACAAAGGTATTCCTGATCCAATTGTCGAAATGGCGAAATACCCTCGAGACGGCCAAGCTCGTAAGGAGTGCTATTTTACCGCTAAGGACGATACGGTCTATGCGATGATCACTAGGCTTCCAGATTCTGGTATGTTCACGATCAAGGACATCGCTCTGAGCGCTGATTCCGCTGTGACGATGCTTGGTTTTGACGGCGAACTTAAGACCACGGTGGTCGATGGCGGACTCGCCGTTGAGCTGCCACGCTTCAACCCGAGCACTTTACCGTGTCAGCATATTTTCACTTTGAAGCTTACTTCAGTCCAGTAGATTGAGGCTGTTTTCGACCTGAATGTTATTTATTATTAGATGAAGATTCTATCCCTTTTGAAAGTCGCTCTGGTAGGTTCAGTTTGTGGCCTGTCTGGATTGTCAGCCGCGAAAACTGAGCAGCCCAATATTCTCTTCATCTTTGCGGATGATTTGAGCTACGAAACCATCCGCGCACACGGCCACCTCGATATCGATACGCCGAATCTAGACCGTCTGGTCGCGGAGGGCACTACCTTCAGCCATGCCTATAACATGGGCTCGTGGACTGGGGCGGTTTGCATGGCGAGTCGTTCGATGATCAATACAGGGCAATTCGTGTGGCGCACACCGCGCACTGGTGGAGATTTTAAGCCTGTCGTTGCTGCAAGGGAGACTTGGTCGCAGTTGCTTAAGTCGGCGGGCTATCGCACCTACATGACTGGTAAATGGCACGTTTCAATGGATGCGGCCAAGATCTTTGATGTCGCTGTCGATATTCGTCCCGGCATGCCGATGGATGTACAGGAGGGCTATAATCGACCGGTCGATGAGGCTGCTTATGAGGCGGGCTGGAAGCCCTGGGAAACCAAATACGGTGGTTTCTGGCAAGGCGGCACGCACTGGAGTGAGGTGATCGCCAACCACGCGGAGAGTTTCCTCGCTGAAGCGGCCGAAGATGACGCACCGTTCTTCATGTATCTCGCGTTTAATGCGGCGCATGATCCGCGTCAGGCTCCTAAGGAATACGTCGACATGTATCCGCTGGATCGCATTGAACTGCCTGAAAACTTCCTAGCGAAGTATCCTCATCAAGATGAGATCGGTTGTGGCGAGAGTTTGCGCGACGCACGCTTGGCTCCATTCCCGCGCACCGAGTATTCAGTGCAGGTGAACCGTCAGGAATACTATGCGATCATTACGCACATGGATGCGCAGATCGGTCGTATTATCGATGCCCTCGACAAGAGTGGTAAGCGCGACAATACCTACATCTTCTTTACCGCCGACCATGGTCTGGCGGTCGGTCATCATGGTTTGATCGGCAAGCAAAACATGTATGAGCACAGCTTGCGTCCGCCGTTCATGGTCGTTGGTCCTAGTGTCAAAGCCGGTGCGCAAATCGACACACCGATTTATTTGCAAGATGTGATGCCGACCTCACTAGAACTCGCGGGTGTTGTACTTCCCGAGCAGGTCGAGTTCAAGAGCCTGCTACCTTTATTAGAGGACGAGACCATCGAACACTACGATGCGATTTACGGTGCCTATAAAAAGAACCTTCAACGTGCGATTCTCAAGGATGGCTACAAGCTGGTGATTTATCCGACCATCGATGTGCTGCGCCTCTACAATCTGAACGAAGATCCGCAGGAAATGCAGGATCTTGCGAAGAACCCCGAGTATGCGCCGAAGGTGCAAGCCCTGATGGCGGACTTCAAGACGCTGCAAGCCGAGCTCGACGATCCACTCGATATCGGAAATCCCGGTTCACCTGACATTACGGTGAAGCCGCACCGACACTAAGCATTGTTTTGTAGGCGGCTTACATAAGCTGGTCGCTCGGCATGTCACGTATTACTCTCATGAAGTCTCAATCACTTTTTACTCTCTGCCGGCTGGCAGCCTGCTCCCTGTCTGCCGCTGATCACACTACATCTCAGTGGATGGCCGCGATGGCGCTTCTGGTCAGCGCAGCGATCCGTTGAAAACCTTGAAGCGTGCAGCCTCTAAAGCTCAGCCCGGTGACAGCATCTATTTCCAGGCTGGTCGCTACGAGCGTCCCTTTGAAGCGCAGGGCTTAAAGGCTCTGCGGGTCAACCGATCAGGATTGGCGCAGCGCCAGGCGAAACGGTTGTCTTCGATGGCACGGATGCCTTACCAGATGCTTGGCAATTGGTCACTCCCGATTCCGAGGCAGGTGCACTGATCCAGCCTGCGCAGTGGCAACGTATGCAGGGCAAACTTTATAGCCTCAAGCTTGATGCGCCAATCTATGCATTGGTGTATGATGAACGCTTAATGACAGATGCGCGTTGCCCCAATGCACGTTGGGATGATCCGTGGCGGCTAGGTCGCTATACCGCGCTACGCCGTGCGACTGAAGAGAGCATGGCTGGAAGCACTGCGTATCAATTGAAAACAACGCGCGAAGTCGGGACCGCCCTCCTTTTGGTATTTGATCCGCGTGGAAGAGGAAAAGGGTCAGTCCAATTTTTCATGATTCAATAATATCCAGTTGGAATTTTTTCCGTGCTTCTGCTTGCGGTGGCGGCTCACGAGACTTTGAACAGAGGACGTCGCTCCCATGTTTAAACGTTCAGCAATCCAACGATTCGGCGTCAGGCAGCGTTCTCTCAAGTGGCGAGCTACGGCCACCTTCCACTCGGCTCCCTTTGCCTCGGTTCTTAATTCGGAATCGGTTCGCCCTAGGCGCTCCAGTGCTCGGATCACCGCGCGTTCCCAGCGTGGTTCACGCATTTCAGCTGCGTCGAATTCAACCACTTTTTGGATCTGCGCATCGCTTAGATCCTTTAAGACTGCCTGCTTGAAATCTCGACTACCTTTGACCCAGCCACGCACCATATTTTCAAAACCCAGCCGCTTACGCTCACTTGGCTCCGAAGACAGCCATGCGAGGTAATCCCGATACAGCAACCGATCACGCGGCTTATCCACGAGACCACCCGCGGCCTCTAAAAAGCAATCAAACCGGCAAAAACTCCAGCGTCGGCGTGGATGCCACATCTGGTGAAAGCTACTATCAACGAAGTCTTGAAGCTGTTCGACTGAAACCAGACCAGCCCGCACAGGGTTTAAGTGAATATAATGACTGACTGGACCTAGCGCATCAGAATCCAGCAAAATTGCTTTATACCGTCCCTGGAACACATGGCCGTTTACCTTGCGGTAGCGGTTGAAACGATTCGCAAAAGTCGACTGCAACCATTTCATGCCTTCCACCAGGTTCGGCTCCGGTGTGTGGATTAATAAATGGTAATGATTACTCATTAGGCACCAACTATGAAGCTCCCATCCCTGCGCTTCGCAGCATAGCTTCAAGCACTCCAAGAAACTGCGCCGGGCTCCTTCTGTTTTGAAGATCCAGTCTTTGTAATTGCCTCGATTGATCACATGGTAATGTGCTCCCGCAAATTCAATCCGACTCTTCCGTGGCATCACTCAATAAATGCTATGGGAACCAAATCGTCAACCAGATCATGAAACATTGGACTGACCCCTTTTTTCTCTTTCCTAATGCCACTCTTTCAATCATGACTGATGGCTCAGGGTCGCTGCTCGTTTCACAGGATGCGTCGATTACATCCGGCGGTAATTTCTTGGGAAGTAGTGGGATCACGATTGGTGGGCGCTCAAAAGGTGTCTATGAGTTGGAGCTGATTATTGCTTCGGTGGTACTGACTGGTGGCGATGCCAACGGTGCCAATGTCGGAATTGGCTTCAAGGATTCAAGTCAGGGGAGTGACTTGTTCCGTATTCGTCTGAATAAAACTGGTACCGGCTTAACGGTTAATACATTCTTCGATTCAACCTACACGGTGTTTCATACTTTCGACAGTGTCTATAGTCTGACCGATCCTCTGACGCTTAGAGCGGTCATCGATCTAGATGCCAATACGTCAGATATATACATGGCTTTAGGCGCAGGAGCGGAATCGTTACTAGGCCAAATCGCTATACCGTCAGGTGCAATTTGGGATCAGTTATCATTTTCGGCGGTCAACAACAGTGTTGATTGGGGGCCGGATGATGTGATCAAAATCGATTCTATGATCATCCGTAAGCTGCAGTTAGATAACTATGAGCTTTGGGAAAATCGAACGAATTGGTTGGGTGAAACACTCACCGCTGAGGCTGACGATCCCGATGGCGATGGCATCTTCAATTTGATGGAATATGCTCTTGGCGCTGATCCTACCACCGATGATGCAATATCGGTTCTGCCGAAGGTAATTATGCTTTCAGGCGCGCCGCACCTCGAGATGACATTGGGAGTTGATTCCGTAGATCTCCAATATTCGATACAACATTCCAATGACCTGATTCATTGGACGACTATTCCTAGCACTTCAGTAAATGGCCAGATTGGAGACGTCGTTCAAATCCCACTATTTAATAGCCTGTATCAGATGCTCTTTAGTCGACTGCGGGTTGGCAGTAATTAATGCTTTGAGTGATAGTTGGTATCATAAATAAAGACCGATCTGCTAAGTCCCAAATCTAATCTCCTACGATCGTTTCAGCTTTATTGTATTTTAGGCGATAGGCTCGTGGTGACATGTCGGTGTCGCGCCGGAAAGCGCAGCTAAGGTTCGAGCTGTTACTATAGCCACAATCGAGTGCGATGCTGTCAATTTTATCAAATGTCTCAGTGAGTAAGCGTTTGGCTTGGTCAAGGCGGACGCGTCGTAATTCACTGGCAGGTGTGCGGCCTAGATGTTTTTCAAATGCTTTTTCTAGGCCGCGTTTAGAAAGGCCGGTAAATTCAATTATATCCTCTATCGTAATCGGCTCTCCATAATGTTGCTTGATGTAGCGTAACGCAGTGGCCACGGCTGGATGTTCGACGGCTAGCACATCCGTGCTTTGTCGACTGACTATGTCATGTGGTGCGACTAATATTGGATCTACTTTATTGTTGATCTCTTTATTCATTAAACGATCAAGTTGACGAGCTGCTTGATAGCCAACTTCTCTCAAGCGTGTGCGCACACTGGAAAGTGGCACTGGAGAGCTCTCGCAAATGAGGTCTGTATTATCGACGCCCAGAATGGCGATTTCTTCCGGCACGTGTATGCCTGCGCGTACGCACATCTCGATTAAACACGCGCCTAGATTATCTTGGCCAGCAAAGACCGCGAGTGGACGAGGGAGTCTGTTCACTTGATCAATGGTATCTGATTGGTGGGTTTCCCAGTCGCCTATATTTTCGGGTGGCGATTGTTTGATCGCAAAGATATTTTCTTCAGGGATCCCTTTCTCCAGTAAGTGTTGTTTAAAAGCTACGTGACGATGTGAATTGACTGGCACTTCCTTCCATTCGTAAAATGCGAAAAACTTATAACCGCGAGAGATAAAGTGTTCCGCGGCCAATTTACAGATCGCATCATTATCGACGCGCACGCGTGGCACTTGGCGTGGCATGTCAATATAGCTGATGTCAACGACTGGCATATTAAGTTTATCGATATAGTCGGCGGTTTCTGGGCCGTAGCAGGTAATAGCACCATCACCTGGCCAACCATGTGGCACGAAATTTCCCGAGGCTAAATATGGTGAAATATGCCAATTTTGTTCGCGGGCGTAATTATAGATACCGCGCACAATTCGTTCATCATACCAATCGAGCGCGATGATGATTGACCGCTGACGTGATCTTTTAACCTCAAGTCCTGAGGTTTTCTTTGACTTTATAGTCGATCGCTTTGAGGGCATAATGTTACTTATAGGGCGCATTTTCATAATATCGAGTAGTTTTTTAAATGAGAATATGCCTTGTAATGCTGAATTTGTGAATTATTTTTAATCAATGTTAGTTATTTTAAGATTTCTTATCTCCTCGTTTTTTTACCAGCGGCTCACGATTTACGGTTTCTGTATTTGTTTGAGTCTTTCGGCATCTGATATTGAGCGCCCGAATATTTTGATCCTCTCAATCGACGATCTTCGTCCTGAGCTAGGTTGTTACGGTGCATCACATATGGTGACCCCACATATCGATGCGCTGGCTCAATCGTCTACATTATTTAAGAGCGCCTACGTGCAACAGGCGGTCTGCTTACCATCACGAATCAGTCTCTTTACCGGGATGCGTCCCGATTCGACTGGCGTGCATGATTTAATTACGAAATTCCGTCAGACGATCCCAGATGCTATCACGATACCGCAGCATTTTGGTGCGCACGGCTATGAAACAATTGGCATGGGCAAGGTCTATCACGACGAGCAAAAGCAGGAATGGTCGCGGTGGATCGACACACATAATTTGGCAGGAGTGAATTTTTACCAAGCTCCAGCAACTATCGCGCGCATAGAAGTTTTGAAAAATGAAGCTAGAGTAAAAGGGCTCAAGGGGAAGTCATTGCGACAATATGTAAAAGGCCCTGCCTATGAGTCTGCTGATGCGCCAGACAATGCTTATCTTGATGGTGCGATGACGGATCTTGCGATTAAAGCCCTACAGCAATCCAGGGATGCGCCATTCTTTATGGTCGTTGGCTTTAAGAAGCCACACCTCCCATTTGTGGCACCTGAAAAGTATTGGGACCTTTACGATTACGAAGGTATCACGCTGCCCGACAACTATTTTTCTCCTACAGGTGCGCCGAGCATCGCGCAAATGGCATGGGGGGAGTTGCGAGCTTATGCAGGGATACCAGGTGAGGGGCCAGTCAGTGATGCGGTAGGACGGAAATTAATACATGGATACTACGCATCGGTTAGTTTTATTGACGCCCAAGTCGGCCGCCTAATGGCGACGCTCGATGAAGTAGGTCTAACGGAAAATACGATCGTCGTGCTTTTGGGTGACCATGGTTGGAAGCTCGGCGAGCATGCCATGTGGTGCAAGCACACGAACTACGAGATTGATGCGCATGTGCCGTTTTTGATTAAAGCACCAGGTAAAGAGTTCCAGTCTGGTTCGACTCATGCCTTGGTTGAGTTGCTGGATCTCTACCCGACGCTGTGCGATTTGGCTAAATTACCCACACCCGCGCAATGCGAAGGCTCCAGTTTGTTGTCATTGTTGCGAGATCCCTCTGCTGAGTGGAATGAGCTCGCTTATACACAGTATCCCCGATGGGGCAGAGTAATGGGTTATTCCGTAAAAGCACCCAGTGGTCGCTACACCGAATGGCTCAAAAGAGACAGCGGAAAAGTGGTCGATCGTGAATATTACGATCACCAACTAGACCCAAGCGAAAATCTCAACCGTGCAGATGAAGCAGACTATGCAAGTGTGATTGATTCACTATCCAAGGCCATTGCCGAGGAGCGTAAGCGCTGGGAAAAATAAGAAGTAGTTTATATGAAATCTAACGAGAAATTCATCTGGGGTGTCGCGACAGCAGCCCATCAAATTGAAGGCGCCTGGCTAGAGGGCGGCAAAGGTCTCAACATCTGGGATGCGTACTCGCACACTCCAGGGAAGATTACCAACGGAGATACTTCGGCAATCGCTTGTGATCATTACCATCGCTACGAAGAGGATATCGATTTGATTGCGGATCTCGGTGCAGGCGGCTATCGCTTTTCGATCAGTTGGGCACGTATCATCCCAGATGGTAAAGGTGTTGTGAATCAGGAAGGGATTGATTTTTACAACCGTCTGATTGATGGTTTGATCGCCAAGGGGGTGACTCCATTTGTGACTTTGTATCACTGGAACTTGCCTTTGGCACTGCAGATGGAGGATGATGGTTGGTTGAGTTACAGCACAGCTGAAGCCTTTGCTAAGTTTGCAGAGGTTTGCTTTGAGGCATTTGGTGACCGCGTCGAGCATTGGATGACCTTTAATGAGAACTGGTGCACCGCTGTACTTGGTTATGGCACCGGTCTATTCGCTCCTGGTCGTATTTCGAAAACGGAACCGTATGTAGCCGGGCACAAACATCTATGAATCCGTTTATAAACAAAGAGCGCATCGGGGATAATATCTTACTGCGATAGGTTGACGCGGCTCAATTTCGACCGCATATGCAACAGTCCAGTAGTCTGCCCAGCTATGTTATGGCGGGCATCTGTTAGTCCATTGGCTGTTTAAGCATCGAGATGATGTCTGGGGATTTAGGTGGTGCAGCTTTTCAGAACTAGGCTACTTGTAGTCCATTAAAACTTTTTCCTCTCTTAGATTGTGGCACGAAAAATACTTAAAGCGTTCATATTTAGTGCTTTAATGATGTCTGTCCGGGCAAGGATCGAACTTGCGACCAAGTGATTAATCCCGATGTAATCGGGACTCTACCGCTGAGCGGCTAGTAGGGTTCGCACTTTGCCTGGGGACTTCCATGACTTTAGTTGCTTCTCGCGTCGAACCGCTAGGGGTCGGGTATCAAAGGATTCGCTGCCGAGTAGCACCCAGGGTCCATTGCGATGAGTATATTTGCCAAGGTGTTCATGCCCCTTAGGCGAATTGTGCTGTTCCAGTCGGCGTTCAAGATTGTCCGTGTGGCCGATGTAAAGACGGCCTTTTAAGTTTTCGAGGATGTAGACGTGATACATGAATGCGTTTCAAGGTGGCTACTTATTGACTCATAGTCAAAGAGCCCATTTACACGTTTGCACAAAAAAGCCCTAAACCGTTAAGGTCTAGGGCTTTAATAATGGCTGCTCGGGCAAGGATCGAACTTGCGACCAAGTGATTAACAGTCACCTGCTCTACCGCTGAGCTACCGAGCAAAAAGTCTCTTTAATTAAGTGCTTTGTGGGCTTCTCAATCAAATTGAAGTCGGCATAAAGTTAATTCAGGGAGTGATTGTCAATGCTTTGTCTCGAGAAAATGGATATTTTTTGGAGTGATTTCTGATGACTTGCGGAAGCTGTTAGAAATGAACTGATTGGCAAAACGCGTAAAAAGGTGTGATACGGGTATTTCTGCGGTTTTCGTGCTTTGCTCGCTGCAAGTATCCCGTTTTCGTGCTTGTTTCGTGGGGGGAAGCTGTTTTCATCGCGCGTTTTCTCATGAAGCGAACACATAACTGCTCCCAACTCCGTAATTCTGACACTGGTTCCACCGTAACGCTTAGCGGCTGGGTGGATTCCGTCCGTGACCACGGCGGTATTCTTTTTGTTGATCTCCGCGATCGTGAAGGTTTGACCCAAATCGTTCTCGATCCATCGAATCAGGGCTTAGAGGCTCAGTTCGGCTCAATCAAGCCTGAGTCAGTGATCTCTGTCACTGGTAAGGTCGATCAGCGCTTTGGCGGCACTTCGAATGCGAAGCTCGCGACGGGCGAGATTGAGGTTCACGCCTCGGAGCTGGAAATTTTAAATGTCTCGAAGACGCCGCCATTCCCCATGGATGATTCGGCGGACAAGGTCGGCGAGGATTTGCGCATGACCTATCGTTACCTCGACCTGCGTCGTGCGACCAACACGAAGATGTTGAAGATGCGCCACGCGACCAGCCGTTCGATCCGTAACTATCTGGATGATCAGGCATTCATCGAGGTCGAGACACCGATGCTATTTAAGAGTACACCTGAGGGTGCGCGTGAGTTCCTGGTGCCGAGCCGCATGAATCCGGGTGCTTTCTATGCGCTGCCGCAATCGCCGCAGCAGTATAAGCAAATGCTTATGGTTGCTGGTGTGGAGCGTTACTACCAGTTGGCGCGTTGTTTCCGCGATGAAGATTTGCGTGCTGACCGTCAGCCTGAATTCACTCAAGTGGACATCGAGCTGTCGTTCATCGACCGCGAAGACATGTATGCGTTGATCGAAGGTCTGATGACTAAGGTCTGGAAGGACGTCATCAATGTAGACATCAAGGCGCCGTTCTTGCGCATGAGCTACTACGATGCGATGAACCGCTTCGGTGTGGATAAGCCTGATATGCGCTTCGACATGGAGTTGCAGGATTGCGGTGAAATTTTCGCTAAGTCTGGTTTCAAGGTATTCTCCGGTGCGATCAAGTCCGGTGGTGCCGTGAAAGCTGTGAACATGAAGGGTCTTGCGGATCTCACTCAAGGTGAGCTGCGTAATCTCGAAGACACTGCGAAGACACTCGGTGCCAAGGGCCTCGCCTTCATCAAGTGTGAAGGTGGCGAATGGAAGTCTCCGATCGTTAAGTTCTTCTCTGATGAGGAAAAGGCGGCGTTGACCGAGACTTTGAAGATCGAAGATGGTGACATCGTATTCTTCGCTGCGAGCGAGTGGGAACGTGCCTGCACGATCCTCGGCCGCGTGCGTTTGGATGCGGCTCAGCTCCTCGTGAAGCGCGAAAAGCTGACAATCGACCCGAACGATTACAAATTCCTCTGGGTGATTGAGTTCCCATTGATGATTTTTGATGAAGAGGCCGGTCGCTATGTTTCGTCGCACCACCCATTCACTTCGCCGGTGTTGGAAGACATTCCACTGTTGGATTCCGATCCGAAGAAGGTCCGTGGTCAGCACTATGATCTCGTGCTCAACGGTGTGGAGCTCGGCGGCGGTAGTATTCGTATCCATCAGCCTGAGTTGCAGAAGAAGGTCTTCGAAGAGGTGCTGAAGATTCCTGAGGATTTGGTTGAGAGCCGTTTCGGCTATATGCTCAAGGCATTTGAATATGGCGCACCGCCGCATGGTGGGATCGCTTTCGGTCTGGATCGTATGGTGACGATTTTGACGCAGCGCACCAGTATCCGCGACGTCATCGCTTTCCCGAAGAATCAGAAAGGACAAGAAATGATGACTTCGAGCCCTGGTATTGCGACGCCCGAGCAGTTGCGTGATCTGCACGTGAAGGCGGTATTACCGAACAAGGAAGAGCCTAAGGCTTAACTCTTTTCAATAATAGTTTACTTTCAACTGGAACCCGGACGCTGATCCGGGTTTCTTTTTACCCAAGCTGCTATGTTATCAAAAACCTTACTTCGTTCGATTGTTGGCCTTTTATGTGTGTGTACACTGCAGGCGCAGATTACGCCCAGTGCGCCAGTGCAAAATTTCCGGCTCCCCCATTTTGGCGAGAATGGTTATACGCAGTGGGTGCTGCAGGGGGGCAAGGGGATCTATGACAGTGCTGAGCAGATTCGGATCGAGGAGATGGCGTTGCGTGTCTATTCGGGTGACGAGCGTATGGCACTGGAAATGACCATGGATAGTCCAGAGGCGACGCTGCTCACTGCCGAGAATCGAGCGGTGTCGGACGGGCCGATTACGATCGTCGGGGCGAATTTTAAAGTGTCTGGCGTGGGCTGGACATGGAACGGCCTGACCAAGGAGATCGAGGTGAAGTTTGATGTGGTGGTGGAGTTTACGCAGGGCATGGCAGGTATGCTCACCGGTGCGGTTGCCACAGAAGGGACCGCGGTTGAGCGGACTGAGATCCACAGCCGTAGCCTATTGTTACATACCACAGCGGAGGCTTACCGTTTCACATTTACCGACTCGGTGCATGCCGCCTCAGGTGAGATGGATTTGAGAAGTGAAGTGCTGGTAGCAGTTGCGGATGCGCCGAAGGGCAAGGAGGGCGATGGCTCCACCGTTGGCGGTGGGACAATCGACTCAATTCGTCAGCTGATTGCGACCGATCAGGTCGAGATCCATCAAGGCGGCCACGTATTGAAGGCCGGCCATGCCGAGTTCAGACTGCGTGAGCAGGCGGCTGAATTTACCGGCAACCCGGAAATATTGGCTGCTTCGGGGGCATATTTGAGTGGCGCGACGATTCGAAGTCAGGAGGGGCTAGTGTTTGTCACTGGTAATGCGGACGATGGCCGTGCGCAATTGATTGTATCGCAAGCGCAAGGACTTGGGATTTTAGGTGCCCAGGTCGAGAGTGCGGAGACAATTGTTCTGGCCGATTCGATTACGATGCGCGAGTTGGAGACGGGCAATCAATTTCTCTTTGATGGTTCAGTGGAAGTGATGTCAGGTTTGATGGTCATGTATTCGAACCAGTTAACGTTATTTGCTGATCAACCGGTAAAGGGTGTGGCGACGACTGCGACGCCTGGACTAGTGGCAGGTGATGCTGAGGTACTGAAAGTCGGACAAGTGCGTCGCGTGCTGGCAGAAGGAGCCGTGCGTATTGAACAGGCCAACAAAGTCGCGACCAGTGAGAAGGCGATTTTTTATCCGCAAGAGAAACGCGCTGAACTCTTTGGCTCTCCACGGGTGACTGATGGCGAGGTGATCATTACTGGCGATCGCATGGAGCTCAAGCCAGGCATCGCGGTTGTCTACAGCGATACGGATAAGCGCGTGAAAGTTGTTTTACCGGAGATCGCTGATTTGGGCTATGAGGATAGGCAGGCGTTGACGTTGCAGCCCAATCAGAGCCAGCAGGCGCCACAAACACCACAAAAACCACAAACACCAGGGAGTGAAACAGTGGTAGAATCAAAAACGCTGCGCATGATTGAAGAGACTGACAAGACCCTGTTTCGCTTTACGGAGTCGGTTTCGGTGAGTGGCACGAATGTGCACGCGCTTTGTGAACGTTTGGATGTGACTGCTGTTGCAGTGCAAGTTGCTGAGACCAAAGAGTCGCAGTTGGAGGTGCAGACAATTGAGGCATTTGATAATGTCGTGTTTAAGCAGACCGGCCGAGTGGCCACTGGCGACAAGGCGACGATTCGGCCAATCGAAGGTAAGGTGGTGCTAGAGGGCAATGCAGTGGTGACAGATGAGATGGGTAAAGTTTCAGGGCATCGCATGATATTATTGCAGGGGCAACGCCGAGCCATTGTCGAAGGTGATCGTTCGACTGGCAAGCGCGCGACGATGACGCTGCCGGAAATAAAGCCTCACTCTAAATAAATTTAAAGCAGGATTGGATTGCGGTGTGTTGATCAAGCAGTTTTGCTTTGGGCAATATGGATGATGCTTCAGTGCCTTCGAAGATTGAAACCCGCCAGCTAGTTCGGGAATACGGAAAACGTCGCGTCGTAAATGGCGTGAACATAAACGTCAGTGCGGGCGAGATCGTCGGACTGCTCGGGCCGAATGGCGCGGGTAAGACGACGACCTTCTATATGGTGGTGGGGTTGATCGCAGCGACCTCTGGCCAAGTGTTTCTCGATGGTGAGGATCTGACAGCGTTGCCGATGTATCGTCGTGCGCGGCGTGGCATTGGCTATCTGCCGCAGGAAGCCTCGGTCTTTCGGAAGATGACTGTGGAGCAAAACATCCGCGCGATTGCCGAAACCCTGCCGTTGAGCAAGGCCGAGCGAGAAGCGTCGGTCGAAGAGCATCTGACGGAGCTCGGCTTGCAGCATCTGGCCAATCAAAAGGCTTACACTTTAAGTGGTGGTGAACGCCGTCGTTTGGAGATTTCTCGAGCGCTGGTCACCAAACCTAAGTTTTTGCTGATGGATGAGCCCTTTAGTGGGGTCGACCCAATCAGTGTCAGTGAGGTGCAGAAGATCATCATACAGCTTAAGCAGCGTGGGATCGGGGTGCTGATCACTGACCATAATGTGCGCGAGACGCTGCGCATCGTCGATCGTGCCTATCTGCTGCATGAGGGCGCGGTTCTAAGTGAAGGAACTGGTGACTTTTTAATTAATGATGCCAAGAGTAAGGAATTCTATCTTGGCCAAAACTTTAATATGTAAGCGGAGGAGCTTTAACCATGCCCATTCAGCAGAAAAACAACGCGAAGTTCATCGAGTCAGTCTCCGTTCGAGAGTTCTATGATTCTTTCAAAGAGCCGCTTGAGCTCGATCTAGTCGCCGGCGGCGCGGGCTTGGATAAGACCATCAGGGAGCGTAGCTTGAATCGGCCTGCTTTGGCTTTGACTGGCTACTTTAAGTTTTTTGCACGAAAGCGTATCCAGTTGCTGGGCGCAGGAGAGATGGCTTATCTGCGTGATTTGGGGCAAGCCGAGGAGGCCCGTGTGCTCGGCGAGATCTTTAAGCGTAAAGTGCCCTGTATTGTGGTTTCGAGAAATTTAGCACCTTCGAAGATGATGAAGGCCTTGGCGGAAGAATATGCGACGCCATTGATTCGATCGCCGCAGAAGACCAAGACATTTACCACTGAAGCAACCTTGTTACTGGAAGAGAAGTTTGCTCCACGCACACACATTCATGGCACCCTGTTGGACGTCCGTGGGATCGGCACCTTGATCTGCGGAGAGAGCGGGGTGGGTAAGAGCGAGTGTGCACTGGCGCTGATTGAGCGTGGGCATAGCTTGGTGGCCGACGATTTAACTCATGTTAAACGCTTGAGCGATCGAGAGCTGATGGGCACCTCATCGGAGTTGAGTCGCGGCTATATGGAATGTCGTGGCCTCGGCATCATTAACATTGCCGAGTTATTCGGCGTGCGTTCGGTGCGCTTGAACAAACGCATTGATGTGATCATCAATTTTATCAATTGGACCACAGGAATGAATGAGGATCGCACTGGGCTCGAAGAGAACCATCTCGAGGTGCTTGGAATGAAGGTGCCGTTAATCGAGATCCCGGTTCGCCCAGGGCGGGATATGGCGCGACTCGTTGAAGTGGCTGCGATGTTGCGCTCGTTGAAGCAAATGGGCCATGATTCTGCCGCCGAATTTAACGAGCGGCTGATTGCTCACATGGCCAAAAGCGGCAAATAAAAACTCATATGCCTAAAAAAAAGTTTAATCACACATAGCGTTTTTTTAAAAAGTCAATATATGCGCACTGAGATTGTGGAAATCACGCTTTTACAGGGATTAACGAAAGTGTCACAGTCCTGTGACACTTGTCGCAGAAAATGCCTAAAAAGTTATTGGGAATACATTGTGAATAACTTGTGGAGAAGTTGCCCTTGCCATGTGCTTCCGAGTGCCGCTTTTTCATTTTCAAGAGGGTGCGAATTACCTGTTTTACTACTTAACTTTCGCCCTTTTTGTCATTAACTTTCTCTCTTTTGCCTTTCTAATTTAATTTTCAAGTCGTTGTCGTTTAGTTGCTTATCATTTATCTGAGACGTTTTATCCCCGATCTGGAACGTTCGTTTAGTGGAATTCAGCCACGAGTCTTTTTTTTTACCCCAAATCATGCGTCTCACTCACTCAGCCACACTGTGACACGCACTGTTAATAAACTTTTTATTTTTCAATTCTAATGTCTGATTCAATTATCGCTCTTTCTCTCTGGGAAAGCGTCAATCAAGAGCTTAAAAACCTCTTCCCTCAGGACCTCTATGATATGTGGTTTGAGGAACTCAGGTGCACGCAAGACTCTGATGCAAAGCTCGTACTCACTGCGCCCAACGAATTCAATGCGATTTGGATTGAGAATAACTATCTGGATATTATCTCTCAGCAGGCACGTAGTTTTGCGGGGACCGCGGTGACGGTCGTTATCGAAGTCGCTAAAGAGCAGGCCGCTGAGTCAGGCCTAGCAGTGAATGATGCGACCAGTCATTCGGTGAATCGTCTCAATTCCCAAACTCAGGATACTCGCGAAGCACGTTCGGCAGATGCGGTAGCGAATCGAGTCGAGGTGTCGCAGACGCGTCGCACGTTCCTTAATCCAGGCAATACCTTTGATAACTTAGTGGTCGGGGCAGGTAACCAACTCTCTCACGCGGCGAGTATGGCAGTGGCCAATGCCCCAGGGCGTGCTTACAATCCACTGTTCGTCTATGGCGAGACTGGCCTAGGTAAGACTCACTTGATGCATGCGGTCGCCCATCAGATGTTAGCTAATAACCCGAAAGCACGAATCGCCTACGTATCGACCGAGAAATTCACCAATGAGTTTATTCACGCCATTCGTGAGAATAAGTTAACCAAGTTCCGCAAGTATTACCGCACTGTCGATGCGCTGTTGGTCGATGATATTCACTTTCTCTCTGGTAAAGAGAGCACCCAGGAAGAATTCTTCCACACCTTTAACGATCTCTTCGAGTCGGGACGGCAGATCTTCCTTGCCAGTGACCGTCCGGCCAATGAGATCGAGCGCCTTGAAAATCGCCTAATTTCCCGCTTCCAGTGGGGCTTGGTGACCGACATTCAGGCACCTGACTTCGAGACGCGTGTTGCGATTTTGCGTAATAAGGCGGCTGCGATGGACATCCAGCTTGATCCAGAGATCATGAATTTCCTCGCTGAGCGTGTTTCACGTAATGTGCGCCGCATGGAAGGTGCGCTCACTCGGATTGCCAGCTACGATGCTTTGATTAACCAGAAGCTCGATCTAGAAGCGGTTGAGCGCTTGTTAAGCGATTTACTGCACGAAGAAACATTGACCAAGGTCACTGTTGACCAGATTCAGAAGAAGGTGGCCGATTTTTATCAAATCCGCTTTAGTGAGATGATTGGTCGTCGTCGCACCAGTGCGATTGTCTTTCCGCGTCAGGTGGCGATGTATATCAGCCGTACCTTGACTAGCGATCCGTTGAAAGCGATCGGCGATGCCTTTGGTGGCCGTGATCACGGCACTGTGATTCATGCCTGCAAGCAGGTCGAGAACATGATGGAGCAAGACGGGAGCGTGAAACGCGGCGTTGATTATTTGATTAAGCAGCTCACGCAGGGCCGCGCTTAATAAAATTGGTTGGCATTCTGAGAGGATCGTGTTTTTTTCGATCAAAGGAGCTTGAGGACTTCTCTCTTTGTCTTCGCATTGATTTCCTTTAAGCCATATATTTTTCCTATGTCTCTCACTGATTCTCAAAAAACAACCGTTTCCACATGGATTGCCGATGGCAAGTCACTCGCTGAGGTGCAGGTTTTACTGCGCGAGGAGTTCTCCATCTCAATGACCTACATGGACGTGCGCTTCCTTGTCGATGATTTGAACATTGTTTTTACAGAGCCAGAACCAGAGCCAGAAGCGACTAAAGATGTCGACGCGCAGGCCGAAGCGTCTGAACTCGCGGAGACTCAGCCAGCTGGTGTGACAGTTGATGTGGATGCGATCCCGCGCCCTGGCGCATTGGTGAATGGTTCAGTCGTCTTTAGCGACGGCGTTAAACTCGGCTGGCAGCTATCTAGCACCGGTCAGCTGGGATTAATTCCAGGAGATGATGCTGATTACCGCCCGAATCCTGAAGATCTGCAGAATTTTCAGGATCAATTGCAGGATGTACTGCGCCAAAAGGGCTACTAGTTCCTTGGCGCGAGGTGCTGCGTGATTGATTGGTAATTGGAGCGTGGGCGACTCGCCCACGTAGCTCCAACACCTATAATAACGAGGGCGATTCGCCCTCGCTCCTGTGCTTACCGTTTGTGCGCTTCGTGAATTGCCACGATCGAGAAGGTCAGCCCAGTGGCGTTCACCGACTCGTAGCCAGCGAGCTTGAGTTGCTCGGCTAGTGCCTGTTTGGTCGGAAAGTTTTCTATGGTGCCTGCTAGATAATCATAAGCACTTTTATCACCAGTCGCGATACCTGCTACGAGTGGTAGAATATACTTTAGATATAGGTAGTAAAATGGACGGAACCAGCGATCGGGTTGTGAAAATTCCAGCACGAAGAGCCGGCCGCCCGGACGTAGTACGCGCAGGATTTCTTTGAGACCACGTTGACGGTCTTCGAAGTTACGCACCCCGAATGAGATCGTCACCGCATCGACGCATGCATCGGGCAAGGGCAGATCCATGCAGTCGCCAAAGTTAAACTCGATGTCCGAGTAGGCGGCGTGCTGGGTCTTTTTACGTCGTGCCACTGCTAGCATCGGCTCGCAGAAGTCGAGGCCCTTGACGGCAACCGTCGAGCCAAGGCGATCTCTTAGCTTGAAGGCGACATCACCGCTACCGGTGGCGAGATCGACTACGTCTTTTGGCGCACGGGCTTTGACCATGCGGGTGAGCACGCGCCTCCAATAGAAATCGATGCCACCACTTAAGAGGTGATTGGCCACGTCGTAGCGTCCGGCGATACCGGCAAACATTTGGCTGACTGCTTTTCCTTCAGGCATAGGTAATAAAATTAGAAATTAGAAATTAGCGCAAGTCGCGCGAAGATGATAAATTGGTCAGAGTTGCCAGGAGGGTGATTGGAGTGGGTGGGCTTGGGGCGACTGCAGGAACCATGAGGCGGTCGGCCTGCATCAGTCATTCGGGGTCCTTCTTCAAACTCTCGATGCTGCGCACCACCCATTTTGAGAGTTCCTTATCGGGGTCTTGTATCGCCAGTTTGCCAAGCCTGAAAACTGTTTGGCCGCTATTTCGATGGATAATAGTCAGGCCATGCTCGAAATCATTGAATTTTTCTTCGCAAAGTGACTGTATACTGCGTGTGCTTTCGAGCGCGGCTTCAATAAGTGCCTCTTCGGCCAGCGGTTTAAACTCTAGTGTGAAGCCATGCATCTTCTCAAATCCGGCGGCAAAGCGTTTGATGTCGGCTCGCCAGACATCTTGTTGCAAATGTGCGCCCTGCTCTTTGAGGGTGGTAAGAGTCGGCAGCGGATCTTCGACCATGTCAGCAGTCACATCGAAGCTTTTAATTGCACTAGAGGGCAGCTCAAATTTGAAATCACGAAACAGCTGCTCCAGCACCGTCATTAACCCGCGGGCGCCAGTGCCTTCGGTGCTGGCCTTTTCGGCTATCGCGAGGATCGCTTGCGCAGTAATGTTGAAAGTGATCCCATAGCCGCGGAAATCATCGTAATATTGATTGAGAATGCTGCCTTCCGAGGTGGTCAAGATATGTGCCAGGTCTTGCGAGGAGAGGGCGCGGCACGCTACGCGAACGGGCACGCGACCAATAAACTCAGGTTCAAATCCATATTTGGTAAAGTCGGTCGTCTCGGCATAGCGCAGATAGCTGGAGAGGTCTTCGTCACTATCCTGTTGAGCCGCACCAAAGCCCATTTGGCTTTTGGTGAGTCGCTTTTTGATGGTTTCGGAGAGCTTGTCGAACGCGCCGCTGACGATGAAGAGAATATTGCCGGTATTGATGGACTTCCGCTGTGGTGCTTTGCCACGCTGGATCTCCATCGCCGCTTGCATCTGCGCCATCATATCGGTTGGGCTGAACAAGTTGACCTCAGTCTCCTCCATCAATTTGAGCAAGTTGATCTGCACGCCGCGCCCGGAGACATCGCGGCCCCCGGCACCTGCCTCGCTGGCGATCTTATCGATCTCATCGACGAAAATGATGCCGTGCTCGGCCAACTCGATATTGCCATCCGCAGCTTTGACTAGGTCGCGCACCAAATCTTCGACATCTGAGCCGACGTAGCCGGTTTCAGAAAATTTGGTGGCATCTGCCTTCACGAACGGTACACCGATCAGTCGAGCGATGTTCTTAATTAAGTAGGTTTTACCCACGCCAGTCGGCCCGAGTAGTAAGATATTTTGCTTACTATACTCCTTCGCGATGGTTTTTTTTCCAGATAAACTCTGGCGAACATGGTTGTAGTGATCGCAAATAGCCACCGAAAGTACTTTTTTTGCGTCGTCTTGACGAATGACAAATCGGTTTAAATAGTCTCTGACTTCTTTCGGTTTGAGATGGAAATGGCGAATTTTTTCAAGTGGGTCCGTCGCGCTGGATGCCTCATCCAGACTGGCTTCGTCGCCATCGTGAATGTCAGCGTCGTCTAAAATATCAGATTCATTAAAGGTATGAGTCGACACCTTGACATTTGAATCTTTAAATAACTCGTTCAGTTGACGTTGAATTTCTTCAAAAGGGTTGGGTGGTTCTTTATCGCTCATGTTTTCTAGTTTGACAGCCTATTTTCGATCAGAAGTATCGAACTAACAATAACTTTCGTTTTTCGTATCATCAAGTTTTCAAAGCATTTATAGCATGTCCAATAACCTTACTAAACGCGATATCGTCTTAGATATCTATGAAAAAACCGACTTTGCACAAAAAGAAGTGCGTGAGTCCGTGCAATTAACACTCGATGCCATCGCCACCGCCCTCAGTGAAGGGCGCAATGTAGAGCTTCGCAATTTCGGTGTCTTCGAAGTGCAAGTGCGTAAATCGCGCATTGGTCGCAATCCGAACAAGCCTGAAACAGATGTCGTCATTCCTACGCGTGCGGTGATTAAGTTCAAAGCGGGCAAAGAATTGAAGGCAAAGCTCAAGGATTTGGACGTCGATTCGCTTTAGCACGGTCGCTGTTCGTCCGTATATTCACAGTTCGAGGGTTCTGCCATGCAGTTTCAGTCATTACCCGGTTTTCGGGAATTCTATCCAGATGCGTGTGCCCGCCGGAATCATATTTTCGGCCAGTGGCGACAAGTCGCGCGGGCGTTTAACTTTCAGGAGTATGATGCGCCAGTACTAGAGCCTCTGGAGCTTTATATTGAAAAGTCGGGCGAGGAGATCGTCGGGCAGTTGTTTAATTTTGAAGATCGTGGCGGCCGTGCAGTGGCGTTGCGTCCAGAGATGACACCGTCGTTGGCGCGTTTGATCGGTGCCAAGGCGAATAGCCTAAAACGGCCGATTAAGTGGTTTAATATCGGTGAGCACTATCGTTACGAGAAACCTCAGAAGGGGCGCTTGCGGGCATTCTATCAATTCAATGTCGATATTTTCGGTGAAGCGGGCCCCGCTGCTGATGCTGAGCTGATTGCACTGCTGGTTCAGGCATTGCGTACGTTTGGGCTTGATTCGAAGGACTTTAAAGTGCGCCTGAGTGATCGTGACCTGTGGTTGCTGATCTTGGCAGCCGAAGGACTCGACGAAGCGGGGAGCGCGGCGGTGCTAGCTATTATTGATAAGCTAGAGCGCACCGATCGCGCGAAAGCAGTGGCGAAGCTGACTGAAGTATTGGGCGAGGAGGCTGAGGCCTTTCTCACTCGTGTGGAAGAGGTGATTGCGATTCGTGACTTTGACAGCCTATCGGCTTATATTCTTAATTTACCGCTGGAGGACGATCTGGCTGAACAGGCGCGGCAGCGGCTCGCGGATTGGCAGGCCTTACTGACTGGCTTGCAGAGTTCTGGTGCTGGTGACTTTATTCAAATTGATCTAGGCATCGTCCGTGGCCTGGCGTATTACACAGGTTTTGTGTTTGAGGCATTTGAGGCCAGTGGTGAGGGGCGTGCGCTTGCCGGTGGTGGGCGTTACGATGCATTGGTCAAAAAACTAGGCGGGCCGGAAATGCCTGCGGTTGGTTTTGCGATGGGCGATGTGACTTTGGCGGATCTTCTTGAATCGAAGAAGCTCTTGGCAACGTATGTGCAGAGTCCCGACTTTATTGCCATTATCGGTGGTGCGGAGGCGCGCGATGCGGCCTTGGGCGATGCGGCCTTGCTGCGCTCGATGGGCTATCGCGTCGATTATCCGTTGAAAGATCAGGGTTTCGGCAAGCAGTTTAAAGATGCCAACCAGAAGGGCGCGCGATTTGCGCTGATCTATGGCACCGACGAGATCGAAAAAGGCGTGGTCAAGATTCGTGATTTCTCAACTGGAGCCGAACAAGAGTATCCTCGTCAAAGTTTGGCGGAAATCGTGCCTGAGTTAATGGCTTCGGGGCTTTTTACGACTGAGCAATAGCACTCAAGCGGTGCTAACTTTCGCTCTGAGGATAAAACAGTGCGCTTAAAGGTTCAACTAAGTTGAGTCGTGAAGGACGTCGCTGGGTCGTTGCAAATTCCAAAGATCCCGTCATCGAACTTTAAGCCGCGACTATTCAGGTCGGCAGCGTGACTCAGATCTGCGTGGCCGAGGCTTGCACTGGTCGGGTATCTGTCTTCAGTCTGGATGGCTATGAAAGTGTACACCTACAAAAACTGCGATAGCTGTAAGAAAGCCACCAAATGGCTGAGCCAGCAGGGACTTGCCTTTGAGCAAGTTGCGATTCGAGATACTCCGCCAAGTGTTGCAGAGCTACAAAAAATGCTCGGCTACCAAGCCGGCGAGTTGCGTAAATTGTTCAACACTGCCGGTGGTGATTATCGAGAGCTAAAGATGAAAGACAAATTGCCGACCATGGCGGACGACGATGCGCTGCAGTTACTCGCGAGTCGCGGTAATCTGGTTAAGCGCCCTTTTTTATTGGCGGACGGCTTCGGACTCGTCGGTTTCAAACAAGCGGATTGGGCATTGGCCTTCAGCCGCTAGAAATTTGGAGACGACATGCAGGTGTCTGCGTGCGCTATCGAGTCAGTGTACCGCGCGTGACGCCTAGTTGGTTGATCAGTTTGAGTTCTTTCCAGAGCGTTTCGGCATCCATTTCTCCGCGTAGTAGCGCGTCGTAGTGTTCCATCGTGCGGCGCACTTCGTCGCCGCTTTCGTTGAGGAATTCAATCCGGAATGCGGCTGCGCCATTCTTCGCCATATCGAGGGCAAAGTCTGCACCAGTCTGCGCTTTCGAGTTAAACAAGGTGTTACGGCAGCCGGCGTCGGCTTTCAAGGGGTGCAGTGCGCCGACGCGGTCTTTGAGTTGCACCTGCTGGGTATCGCAGGGGCGGCCGCAGTCGCGGAAGTCTTTACCTTCAGAGAGGAAGGCGCAGAACACGCAGTGCTCCATGTGAAACATCGGCATGTGCTGGTGCAGTGTGATCTCAAACCAGCCAGGCTGGGACTTGCTCAGCAACGCGTCGAGTTGCGTGGTATTCAGATCGTAAGACGCGGTGAGGCGCTCCAGCTTCCAATGATCAATTAAGTAATTTGCCGTTAGATGATTCGCGACGTTGAGTGAGAAATCGCCGCGCATGCGATGTTGCGAAAGCGCGGTGAGGTGTTCGTGGTTGCGGGCGAGAAATCCGTCTGCGCCGCATTTCAGCAATTGTTTGGTAATGAAGTCCTCGCCGGTTTTGAACATACGTGGCGGCGCCACCCAAATCTCCCGTTTACGTCCATCTTGTTGCTCGGCTTCGCGGGCACGTTGCACGGCTTCGGCATATTTACGCGGATCCTCAAGTTCGATGTAAATTTCGGAGTAAGGCAGCGTAAGCGCCACGTCAAATTGCTCCCAGTTGCGTACGTAGGGAATTAAATACGGGCTGGAGGGCAATGCTCCGTCATTGCCGCCTTGCGTAGGGTTCGGTTGCGACGGAGCGCAACCCTCCAGCTGTGGTTCAGCCAGCGGGCCTGGGGGAGATTTGAGACCTGAGGAGTAAAGTGGGAGATCTGAGGAGTTAGAACTGGGGGTGAGTGACGAGGCTTCTGTTCTCAGGTCTCCCATCTCCCCCTTCAGCTCTCTGTTTTCTGCTAGTTGCCAGCGCAGCGGTTTCGCGCGCAGGGCGACGAGTTGATCGACAGCATCGCGGCGCAGCTGATTGAGCGTCGAGGCTGGAATCATGCAGCCGTCGGCGAGTTGGTTGTCCAATGCCTCGAGGTGAAAGGCGGTGCTGCCGAGGCGGCCGAGTTGCTTGCGCAGGCTTGCCTCGTCGGTTGGGCGGTTCTGTGCAGCTTCGATCGCTTGGTTCGATTCAACTTCGACCACACGGCCTTCTTCGTCTTGTAGCGAGAGGACGAGTGGCTGACCCACCTGACCGCAGACGGTGGCAGTGATTGGCCGCTTGTAGTTTGGTTGCTCGACTTCGTAGCTTTGACGCAGTGCTTTGTCGAGCGCGGGGTCGGAGGTCTTATAAACGGTGTCGCCGGCTGTCACGCGTTGCCAATTGATCGAGTCGCGCAGGAAACGGATGAAGCTACGGTTTTTTTCGGTATCCACTGATGTAATGCGTCCGCCTTCTTCGCGTTCGTCAGGGCGGCCACGATCTAAGACCACGCCATCACCAGCTTTCACTTCATAATCGAGTGCGAGCCAGATTCCGTCGCGCTCGATGCGCTCAACCACACCGAGGCGTAGCCCGCGCTTTTTGCCGAAGCGCGCATGCACTAATTTTTGATTATCGATGCCTTCAAGCCAACCAGTGGTTAAGCCGCGGGAGAAAGTCATTTCTAAGGCGTAGCGACCTTCTTCTTTCTCGAAAGTAGAAGCGACACTCTTGTCGCTTTCACTTGGGTAGCGTTTATTCCAGGCCGCATCCAGTGCCTTGCGATACACGCTGGTCGTGGCGGCGACATATTCGGGTGCTTTGAGGCGGCCTTCAATTTTGAGACTCGCGACGCCGGCGTCGATGATGCCGTCCATCGCTTCGAGGCCTGCGAGATCCTGCGGGCTGAGTAAGTAGCGTTGATTGCCGAGGTCGATTGCTTCGCCGTCGCTGAACAAGTCGTACGGCATGCGGCAGGCTTGTGCGCATTCGCCGCGGTTGGCTGAGCGACCGCCGAGGGACTCACTGGTTAAGCATTGACCGGAATAGGCCACGCAGAGTGCGCCGTGGACAAAGATCTCCAGCGGCATATCGAGGCCTTGTTTGAGGGTCTTTTCTTTAATCGCGTTGATCTCATTGAGTGAACATTCACGCGCCAGCACCACGACACTGGCACCGAGCTCTTCGGCAAAGTGCACACCCGCTTCGCTGGTCACGCTCATTTGGGTGGAGGCATGGATCGGGAAGTCAGGCGAGAGCTTGCGAATCAGTTGGCAGATGCCGACGTCTTGCACGATGGCGGCATCGACTCCTGCGCTGATGATCGAACGCAGGAAGTCCTCGGCGTCTTCGAGCTCGTCGGAAAAGACTAGTGTGTTGAACGTTACGTAGCCCCGCACGCCACGCTCATGCAGGTAAGCCATGAGATCGGGCAGGTCGGCTTGGGTGAAGTTCTTGCCACGCATGCGGGCATTGAAGCGATCCAAGCCAAAGAAAATAGCATCCGCGCCATTTTCGACGGCAGCGCGCGCGCACTCCCAATCCCCTGCAGGTGCTAGGAGTTCAGGCTTATAAATGGTGGCATGCGACAAGTCGCTATCGACGCCGAGGCGCTGTGGGATGAGTTTAGGCACGTAAAAAGAGTGGCTGGTGGGCAGATCGTGTAGAATGAAAAATCGAAGTGTTTATCTCAGCGCCTTTGCGCCTCTGCGCGAGATAAATTCGTGCATTCCTAGGTTCTACTTTTTTCGCGCAGAGGCGCGGAGGCGCAGAGCTTTATTCTGGGAGGCCGTTTACGCAGCGTGTGATTCCTGTTTTCATCACTTCGCCTCCAAAATTCAATAAATATCCAAGTTTCTTGCCTGTGAGACGAAGGTAGGTCTGAGTTTGTTTTTTGTGTGCTGGCGTGACCTTCTCGACAGACTTGAGTTCTGCGATGACTTTATCTTCGATGATCAAGTCTGCTCGGAAACCTTCGTCAAAATGAATACCCTTATAATTGAGGGGAACTGGAATTTATCGCGCTACCTTTAGGCCGCGTTGCTCTAATTCGTAGGCTAGGGCCGCTTCGTAAACGGATTCTAGAAGTGCTGGACCAAGCTCACGGTGGACTTCAATAGCGGCTTCTATCAGCAGTGTTCCTATTGTATTTTCATCCATTGTAAAAAACTCTGCGCCCCCGCGCCTCTGCGCGAGATAAATTCGTGCATTCCTAGGTTTTGCTGTTTTCGCGCAGAGGCGCGGAGGCGCAGAGCTAGGATGCTGCTGAGTGAGCTTTTAGCAGCTCCTTAGTCCAGCGCCGATGAGGGCCGGAGAGGGTGATGCTGTCGAGCTGGTCGAGGGCAATCCAGTTGAGGGCGGGCTGCGGGCTGAGGGCTGAGGGCTGAGATTTCAGGGGGTAGATGGTTTCTGTGATGCGCTTGTTGGTGATGCCGCGGGTTTTGGTGGCGAGTGCTTTGCCGACTGTGGGTTTGGTCGA